>Ga0101943_1000101_pt1 | contig 239346 bp, 192 predicted proteins | sample DewCreD2012metaG_5_FD_75244 | JGI IMG/M metagenome (GOLD analysis project Ga0101943, IMG submission 75244) | Hot spring sediment bacterial and archeal communities from British Columbia, Canada, to study Microbial Dark Matter (Phase II) - Dewar... ... | reverse complement strand
TCCCAAAGTGTTATAATTTTAGCTTTAAATTTCTCTGCCCTTAAAAGTTGCTCATCGGCAAACTTTGAATTTTGATTTCTCATCTCGACGATTTTTTTCGCAAGCCCCTTATCTATCCCCTCAACTTTCGTAAGTTCTGAAAGAGATGCCTTGAATATCAGCTCAGTTTCCTTAAAATAATTCACAAGATTTTTTATCCTCCCCGGACCAATTCCCGGAATCATGCTCAATTGCAAAATATGCCTTACATCAATGTTCATTGCTACTTTTACTCTTCCTTTAGTTCAATCCCATCAACAACTGCAACGACCAGGGTATGAACAGGAACATCATCTCTGCCGAGAATTTGCCTTGCTGAACTTCCCTCCTGAAGAGCAATAACTGTATCCCCAATTCCAGCGTCAACCATATCAAGGGCAAGCATATCCCTCCCGATGAAATTCCCCTTTAAATCAATGGGCTGAATTATCAAAATTTTATATGGTTTTAAATTTTCATTTTTTTGAGTTGCCACGATTGTCCCGGTGACTTTGGCAAGTATCAATTTCTTCCCCCACTTTTACTTTTCAAAACTTCTTTTAAAACATCCCACAATTGATAATTTTCAATATGAACCAAATCAAAAATCATAAGCCCATCTGTTTTTTCAAGTGCGACCTCCATTGCCTTTTTAAATCTTTCCGGCTCACCTTTATATTGCTCAACATATAAACTTCCATAGACGGGAACCGCATTCATAGTTACTTGCTTAACAATTTCAGCCGAACCCTCAACCGAATACCACACTGACTTAGATGGTTTCATCCCCGGTTCAGTTAATTTCGAAGCGTCAACCATACCTTTTGATTCAACCTCTTCTTTGGTCACCTCGTAAAAGTAAAGCCCCGTGCAAAGAAAGTCAACCAACTCCGCATATCCCGTCTGATTGTAATCATCAGTCGCCCAATCAAACTTCGGTTTAAATTTTTCACTTGCCCAGTTAACACCGAGCTCATAATAAGACAAATACCACGAACCGACATAATCCCCAAACAAAATAGATGGCTTTGCCCTTTTAACAACATTCCTCGCTTTTTCAATAAAACTTTTTATTACGGAAGCTCTCCACTTCAACCATTCCTTGAAATACTTTCCCCTTACTATGCTATCACCTTCAATTCTAAAAATATCATCTGGAAATTTAATTTTTCTCCCAAGCCATGTCTCAAATTTTACCCTTGAAGAATCGCTAAAATCAGCATAAATCCCATCATACCTAACCCTATCAAGGACAATCCCATCAATATCAAAACTTTTGACGATTTCTTCGATTATCTTCAATTCATACTCCTGAACTTGTTCAAGCGCTGGATTAACCATCGCAGAATATTTATGCTTTTGCTGGGTTATCGGGATGAAGCCATTTTTTGTATAAATAATCGTCGCCCATTCTGGATGCTTCCAGTAAACAACACCTCTGTCGTAATAGTTATGACCTTCACAAAACACATTTAAAGCGATATGAATTTTGAGTCCTCTTTTCCTTGCTTCCTTTATCAAGGTGTTGACAAAATCAAATGTGTCAGGTCTTGTATAATCATCCCATGTTTTCATCTTCGGGGCATACTTGCTATCGTATAAAACTTCTCCTGAAATTGGTTTAACATCAACAATTATATCCGTAATTCCAACTTCAACACATTTATCAAGGATATTCACAATTCCATCATAACTTCCCAACCGTTTAAAATTTGCAGTTGCATCAAACCACAACATCTTCGGTTTTTCCCCGCAGAAACTTAACAGATTAAAACTGATTAAAACAAATAACAGAGTGAAAAGATTTTTGATCTTCATTCCAAACCAAGTTTTGTTCTCAACTCTTTAACGAGTTCTTCTGCTTCCTTTTTTGTCCTCGCCTCAGCGATTATTCTCAAAATTGGTTCAGTGTTCGACTTACGGATGTGAATCCAACTATCACCAAAATCAACCCTAACTCCATCGTCCGTATTAATTTCCGCATCTTTGTAAACTTCTTTAACCTTATCTAAAACATCGTCTGGATTTACATTCTCAATGTTAATCTTTGTTTTAAAAATTTCAAACTTCGGCAGTGTTTCTTTAAATTCCGAAATTCTCCCACCAAATTCAATAAGGTTTTGCAAAATTAAAGCTATCCCAACAAGTGAATCCCGCCCATAATGTACATCAGGAAATATAACACCACCGCTACCCTCTCCACCAATTACAGCTCCAACTTCCTTCATTTTTTTAACAACATTTATCTCCCCAACAGGACTTCTGTAAACTTTTGCATTGTAAACTTTGGCTATTTCATCAACCGCTTTCGTTGTAGACAAATTAACAACAACGCTTTTACCATCTGACTTGCTCTTTTTCTCGAGAACAATTTTCACCGCTTGAACGACCGTATATTCTTCCCCGAACGGTTCGCCTTTCTCCGTAACTAAAACAAGACGATCCGCATCTGGATCAACCGCAATTCCGAAATCAGCATTATAACGTTTTACAGCCTCACATAATTCAGTTAAATTTTCAGGCAGTGGTTCTGGTTCATGCGTGAAGACACCATTACCATCACAATTTATTTTTATCACATCACACCCAAACATTTCTAATAACTTCGGAACAGCTTCGGAGCCTGCGCCATTGATGCAATCAACTACAACTTTAAATTTCCTCGCCCTTATTTTCTCGACATCAATGAAATCAATTTGAAAAATTTTATCAATATGCTTATCGATAAAAGACCTATCCTGAATATATCTTCCGACCGAATTCCATTCGGCAAATTTAAACGAATTTTTTTCAACTAAATCAACAAACTTTTTATGTTGCTCTGGCGTTAGAAAAATTCCCTCCTCTGAGACAAACTTCAACCCATTCCATTCAGCGGGATTATGGCTGGCTGTTATCATAATTCCACCTGATGCATCCGAATGTTCAACCGCAAGCTGAAGCGTCGGGGTTGGGCAAACACTTATGTCAACAACATCACAACCCATTGCAAGGAGCGTTCCAGAAACAAGATGTGATATAAACAAGCTATGAATCCTTGTATCTCGACCGATTATGATTTTACCCCCACCACAAAATTTAGCAAAGGCTGAAGTAAATTTTACAATTTCAAAAGGCGTCAAAGTCTCACCGACGATCCCTCTAACCCCAGAAACGCTTACCATTAACCTGCTCATCAGATGCAAGATTTTTTAATTTTTTGAAAATTTACACAAATAAACAGAAATTGACAAAAACTGTCTATGAGAAATTTGATAACTCGACTATAATTTCGTAAATTGAACTCGAATAAAATTAATTTTCTATGCCCATGGGCAATGAGAAATTAACATCGCTGGGAAAATCAATCCTTGAGGCATTAAGCGATGTAGTGTTCGCAGTTGATGCAAATTATAACTTTATCTATGTAACTCCGTCATGCTATCATATAACTGGGTATACAGCTGATGAATTTCTCAACGGTCAAGTTAAAATCAAAAACCTTGTCCACCCATCAGATTATTGGCGCATTCTCAGGGAAAATTATCAAGCGTTTAAAACAGGCTCCGTCCCAAGAGTTTCAGAATTTAGGATAATAAAAAAAGATGGCACAGTAAGGTGGATCAACATCTACTGGACGATGGTAAAAGATGAAGACGGCACAATTAGATACATTCAGGGGGTAATGCACGACATCACGGATAAAAAAATTGGTGAAGAAAAGCTTCAAAAAAGTTTAAACGAGCTTAAAATTCTTCAAAGTTTCAGCTCAGAGCTTTCCTCTGCTATGACGATTGACGATGTCGCAAAGGCGATATATGATCACATCATACAGTTACTCCCTGTTGAAGGGTTTTTCGTAGATATCTACGACGAGATGACAGAACAATTGAAAGGGCTTGTGCATGTTTATTCAATTCAAGGCAGAAGAGTTATGATTTCTTATCCGAACTATAGATTTAATGTCCGATCACACCAAATTTGGGTAAGTTTGATCCATGATAAAAAGCCGACATATGTAAAATACTCTGGTAGGGATATTCCAGCACCTTTCAATCTTTTCATTGAAGAAACAAACCAAGAGGGATATTTACTAAGTGCACCGATGTTGTCCCGAGGTAAAGTTTTCGGAGTTATGACCATTCAAACCAAAGTGATAAATAACATTGAAGAATATATACCACTACTCGAACATATAGCAAATCAATCAGCAATTGCATTTGAAAAGGTTAGATATTTTACAGAGCTTCAAGAGTCGGAAAAATCACTCCGACAAGCGTATGAAGAATTGAAAAAGGTTCATCAACAGTTAATTTTAACTGAGAAAACAAGAATACTTGGACAACTTGCGGGCGGAATCGTGCATAACTTGAGTAACTTCTTAAGCGCAATTCTTGGCAGAGTCCAGCTGTTGAAATCCAAAGTAAGTGATGAATCACTTTTAAAAGACATCGAACTAATCGAAAAAGCAAGCCAAAACGCTGGAAAAATTATATCACAACTTCGTGAATTCTCAAAGCCAAGAACGCATGTTAACCTTGTGCCAATTGATGTGGCGGATATAATTGAAGACGCACTTGAAATAACAAAATCAAAATGGAAAGATGAAGCAGAATTAAAGGGCATCAAATATGAAATCATTAAAGATTTTCCCGAAGATAGATTGATGGCGATCACTAATAGGTCTGAATTAAGAGAAGTTCTTGTGAACCTCATCATAAATGCAATTGAAGCGATGCCAGGCGGAGGTAAATTAACGCTCGGAATTTACAATGTAAACGGCGAAAAAGTTGCAATATACATCGCTGACACAGGTGTTGGTATAAACCCTGAAATAATGAGCAGGATATTTGAACCTTTCTTCACAACAAAAAGCGAATATGGAACAGGATTGGGGCTTTCAATAGCATATGATATCATAAAAAGTCATAACGGTGAAATTTTCGTTGAAAGCGAGCTTGGAAAAGGTTCAAAATTTACAATTGTCTTGCCAGCAAGTCAACAAAAGGTATCAGATGCAATTAAAAAAACCACATTACAAGAAAGCCCCCGCAAATTAACGATTTTAATCGTTGAGGATGATGAATCTGTTTTTTACCTCTTACAAGATATCTTCACAAACCTTGGCTATAGAGTGCTACCAGCTGAGGATGGTAAAAAAGCACTTGAATATATCCAAACAGAAAAATTTGATATTGCCATTATAGACATTGGGCTTCCCGATATAAGCGGTTGGGAAGTCTCAAAAGCGATAAAACAAAAGAATGCTCAAATCCCTGTAGTTATATTAACTGGTTGGGGGTTAAACATCTCTGAGGAAGAAATGAAAAGAAAAGGTGCTGATTACATAATCTCAAAACCATTTGAGCTCGATGGACTCCTTCTTGTCGTAGATACAGCAGTTCAATCAATAAAAAGGTAATTAACCATAAGTATCCTAAAGATTAGATAAATGGAAAGCAAAATCGAATTGGTTAAGTTTATACTTACTACTGTTTTGTAATTTTGCCACTCCTTCTGCAGATAAAAATTCTTCTCAAACCTTTCTATCCCAATAAAACCGAAAAGAAAATAAATTATCACACCGATAAGCTCATAAAGTGTGAATTTAGCAGCGATCACCACTGTTGCAATTACTCCTGAAGCTAATAAAATAATTTTCGAGAATTTAAAAGTCGCCGCAGAGCCAAGTTTCTCAATGAATAAAGAGCCTGTTAAGTTTGAATCTTCGGAGATTCTGTAAACAAGCGAAAGTGTGTAAAGTCCGCCAGCAAACCCAGCGGAGGAGAGCGCTCCACCGATTGAAAATGGATTTAACAAACTCTTTAAATCAAACGCACACACCCAACCAGCAATGAACCCAAGCAAGCCATAAGTTAAAGCAAGAGTTAAAATTGCATAAAAAGGTTTTGTTTTGATGCCAGTGGATGGATGCGAAAAAAGAAAAGACAAAACGACAAGAGAAATTACGACCCCGAAATATGCCGTGTTAATCTTTGTACTAAGATAAACTCCAACAAAAAGCAAAAGCAGAGAGATTATAAGCGTAAACTTTGACGCTGGCTTTACATTGCGCAACCCATAAACAACACCCTTTCTACCATCAAAGTAAGCGTAAACCCCATTAATTGCAGGATAGATCAAAAAATGCAAAACCAAAAGCCCATAAATGAAATTTCTATTTATATCTGCTTCGGTAAGCGCATATCCCCACAGAAATATAGGCAAAAATGCAAGCGAGATATTAAAGCGCAGATGAAAAAAGGTGCTTCGTAAATTTTCCAAGAGCATTAAAATTTTACTTTGTGATTGTGAATATTGTTAATTTTTAAACCTCTTAAACTACATAAACCTACAATAAAAATACAAAAATTTACCTTAATTTTAAAATTACTGAGTTATCCAGTGTTTTAAGAACAACGAAATTCGTAAAATCAGTTACACCCGAATGAACAATAACAGCGTTGGTTAACTCAACACCTTTGTACTTTGCATCAATATTAACAACCAGAAAGACTTCCCTTTGATTTGTTTTTATTCTAATTTCATTTTCAAAAAACTCATACTCAATCGTCAAATTATCGAACTTTTGCATCTCTTCATATGCTTCCGCACAGGTCATAAATCTTATGTAGGGATAATTCTTTTTAAAATCCTTAAGCCATTCCTTAAACTTAAAATAAAGTCCCTCCCCATTCTTCCCACGCCATGGAAGATAAAACCAATTTCTCACAAGCTCTGGGTTTTCAACTTCATCTGGAGTATAAATGATGTCATCGGGATGAATAAAGTGCGTCCAAACTCCAAGCATCGCAACCTCATTTAAAATTAACAGCTTGGTATAATCATCAATCAAAAAACCTGCAGAAACTCTTGGTATGCAATAAAGTTTTTCGTTCCATGGCTCAGGTCCAAACTCCCTTGATTGCCCAACATCAAAGAATCCAGAATATAAACCAGCTATAACTTTAATCGACGGGAAACTTTGTACAATCGCTTGAACCCCAATGGAATCAATCCAATTTGTCGGTGGGATATATGTTCTTGGCAATTCACCCAAGCCTTCTTCCATCCACTTTTTCTGCGCAAACCTCAAAGCACTTTTCATATTTTCTATATCTCTCCATTTATCAATTAAAAGTGAGACATGATTATATCCATGAAACGCAAGCTCATTTTTCGACTTTAATTGCCTCGCAATCGCCCTCGCTACTTCAACTTCCTTATTAAGAATTCTCGCTTTACCAATTCTCCATTCAGTCAAATGAAACGGTGGTTTAATATCAGCGCCGTAATTAAAAGTAAGACCAGCGGTGTATTTCAACCCAATTTCATCTGCAAGTTTAACCATATCGGGATAAAAGATAAAAAAATGATACTCTGCCATCGTCATATTAAATTCATCCCATATAAGCTTTTTCTTGACATTTGGCACAGCTGTCGGAAAATCATCAATAAAAATAACCGCTAAGTTTGAAATTGGCTGAACAAATTTATCCGAAACGGAAATTATCGACCTTGTTATAAAACCACGAAGCAATTTATTCACCAAAATAGATGTGTTCCAGTAAATGACCTTTCCCAATCCATACCTCAATTGCCAAACAACAGGTATCTTATCCGAAGAAGTCGCTATGATGCTCTTCGAACCAAAATGAATGAAATCGAACATTGAAAGATCACGCAAGATAGAATCAGGTATTGCGGTGTTTTTAAGCATAGGCATAAGATTGGCATTAAAAACAAGCCCAGAATTCCCCCGTTTTAAAAATAAATTTCTCGCATCTCTTAATTTTACGCCAAAGAGTTCCGATAAATTTTCATTATAACCCCGATATATGACAGCCAAACCACCGCCATTGGCAACAAAATTTTTTATCCTTTGACAGTCATCTTTAGAAAGCTTTTTTATAAATTCAGTTGCAAAGACGATTGCATAATAATTCTGAAAATCTTGAACCAATTTACCTTGATAATCTAAAAGATCAAGCTCATCATAATTTACCTTCGCATATTTAAAAGCCCATCTTGCATTTTCAACGCATTCAGAAGAGTACATATCCGAAGAGTCATAAATGAGAAGAACTTTCTCTGGTTTTTCTATTGAAAAATCAATCTTTTCTTTTTGAGTTTTACAGGAAGCGAAGAGAAAAAAACAAACCATGAAAATCATGTTAAAAAGACTTCTCGGCATCTTCAACACTACCATAAAATTCAAAATGTTTTTCAGTTCTTGTAATTTCGAATAATTTTTTCACCCTTGGATTTACATTGGCAAATTTTATCGTCCCACCTTTCTCCTTTGCACTGCGATAAGCGACGACAATTATTCCAAGCCCAGAACTATCGATAAAAGTAACATCGGAGAAATCAATAATTATATTTGCCTTACCTTTGTCAATCAAGCCTTTAAAAACATCCCTCATATGAATTGAGCTTGCAACATCAAGTTCACCTTTAAGTTTAACAATTGCGTAATTATTCTTTTCGACAACGCTGTACTCCATTTTTTTCTCCAATTTTTTTGTTTTAATTCTTTCAATCCATTCTAAAAAAATGAAACAATCATCGCACGAATAATCTCCATGAAATCTGCACATAATTTCTGGGGATTGCCAACATCTTCTGAGATCGCTTTCATATACAGGACATCTCGAACAAACATCCCTTGGCTCACCTTTAAATTTCCAGCACTCTTCAATCCATGCTGTGCCAGCCTTTTCTCTTTTCGCATTTAAGACCTCAAAAAAAGCAGATACGACCTTCGGATCAAATTGTGAACCCGTCCTTTGCTTTATTTCCGACTCAATTTGAGCATAGGACAACGCTTTGCGAAGTTTTGAGTTTGATGATATCTCAACAAAGAATTCACATAGCCCGAGAATTTTACCAAACAAAGGTATCTCCTCACCCTTTAAGCCTTGCGGAAATCCCCACCCATCATACCATTCCTGATGTGTTCTTATTCCTTCAACTATATCCGATGATATAGGCAAAATTTCAACCATGCTTGCCCCAATTATCGGATGATTATAGTCCGCTTGATAACCTTCACCTATCTCAACAACCCCGCACATCCCAACATCGTGGATCAAACCTGCTATTTTAAGTTCACGAAGTTTTTCGGAATCAAGACCAAGCTTTTTCCCTATTTCAACTGCAAGATCAGCGACCCTATTTGAATGCCCAGCTGTGTACTCACTTCTCATATCATACGCCTCAGCAAGGGCGATAAGAGTTTTAAGATAACGCTCTGTAAATTGAGCGAAAGTTTCGATGTTATGAATTACAATTTTTATCTGCTCAACAAAATTTAATAAAATCTTTACAGCAAACTCTTCAAATTGCTTTAACTTCTTAAAATTCACAAGGGTGAAGATTCCAAGAAGCTTTTTATCTTCAACAAGCGGAACAGCAATTATAGAATTAATTCCAAACCTCAACAGAAACTCAAAATCACGAACTATCATCTCATCTCCATATCCAGTCCACTCAAAAAGTCCAGTATCAGGCGAAAGATCAAGCGAGCTTACAAATTCTTCTGATAAATTTTTGCTTGCCTTTATTTTCATTCTTTTAATTTTATCATCCCACATTGCTACAAATCCAGCATCGCTTCCAGTTGCAGTGATTGCAAGCTCAAGAAGAAGTTCAAGAAACCTGTTCACCTCAAGCGTTGAACCAAGCATTTTTTTGCTTACTTGCACTTGAGACTCAAGCAGACGAATTTTTGAACGAGTTTCCTCGCCAAATTTTATCTGCCTTAAAGCAATTGCACATGCGTTTGCAAAACCCCTGAACCAGTTCAAAAGTTCTTTATCAATAGTCTCTGGCTCATATGGACCGCTGAATAGACTTCCGATATATTTTTCGGAATGATAGAGCGGTATATTAAGAAACTTTCCCGCCCATATAAGCGCAAAACCTAAATTTTTATACTCCTCCCTAAAAATCAGCTTAAGTTCAGGCTCCCTCAGCGCCTCGATCACTTCTTCATCAAAATTTCCCATCCTTTCGGTTCTCAAACGCATACTTTCAAGAACTAAACTCTGGCTCGCCTCAGAGAAAGAATAAATGTAATAAGCCGCTTTCTTAACCACACTTTCAAAAACATCAAAAATAAATTCAAATCCTTCGGACGCAGATTTATTAAAGAACTCAAACATTCCGAATGCTTTCCACACATCAGGAAGATTTTTAATTTCAATCTTAGAACTCCTGCTTAAAATTTTTCCAATCACTGTTCTTTGTAAATTATTTTTCGAACTATTTCAGCTATCTCGGATGGAGTAAATGGTTTTGGGACATACTCATCTGCACCAGCTTCAAACATGTCTTTTACATCAGCTTCTTCACCTTTCGCTGTGAGCATAACGATATATGAATTCTTAAGCTCGGGATCATTCTTCACCTCACGACAAACTTCAATTCCATTTTTCCCAGGCATCATAAAATCAAGAAAAATTAAATTCGGTTTCTCTTTTCTTATAATATCAAGCGCCATATCACCATCACTTGCAATAAAAACATCCACATCACTGAATTTCCTCAAGATGAACTCAAGAAGGCGTTGAACAGTTATATCATCGTCAACGATTAGAATTTTCTTCAACATTTAGCATTCATACTTAAATTTTCTTTACAACAAGCAAGGTTATATCATCTTTTTGTTCGGCTTCACCTTTAAATTTCATCACTTCATCAACTATCACATCACAAATCTCAAGTGCACTTTTATCAGAATTCTCAAAAATAACCTTTTTCAATCTTTCAACACCAAAAAATTCATCATCCCTATTTCTCATCTCTGGCACCCCATCTGTAAAAACTACAAGCACATCACCCTTTGAAAGATTTATTTGGTTAGACCCATACATTTCATCTTCAAACAAACCAATTGGCGAACCATGTATTTCAAGCTCAAACATCTCTTTGTTATTACGCCTGAAAAGAATTGGTGGAATATGCCCAGCGTTTGAATATACAAGAAGCCCATCAGAGCAATATTCAGCCATAAAAACAGTTGCATATACCCCGATTTCAAATGTATCCTTGTAAATTACTCTATTTATTGCGCTTAAAAGTTCTGATATATCAGATGTAAACTCATACATCAACCTTATCACACTTCTCAAACTTGCAAGAAGAAGTGCTGCTCCAATTCCATGCCCCGAAACATCTGAAACCAAAAAACATTTCCTTCCCTTTTCAAATATAAAATCATAATAGTCCCCTCCAACGCTTGAGCTCGGCTTTATAAAAGCACAAACATCAAGTTCTCCGAAATTTGGAATTGCTTTGGGAAGTGAACTTTCTTGAATTTTCTTTGCTATCTCGATTTCTTGTTTTAATGCTTCGGTCCGTTTTATCTCGTCAATCAATCTATTTCTGTAAAGAATTATACCAGCGTAATTTCCAAGTGTAAGGAGCAACTTTGCCCCAGCCGTATCAAAAGCCTTCCCATCATCATATACAAAAATTCCACCTATCGGCTTATCTCCCGAAAACATCGGCACAGCAAGCAAACTTCGAAATGATGTTGCACTTTGACTCGAAGAAATCACAAAATTTCGGCTCCTCACAGCTTTTTCTATCAACTTTTCAACCTCCTGCTTAACATCATCGGGAATTTTACCACCCACATATTTTTGGTTCAATACATCGCCCTCGAAAATTCCAACAACACATGCCTTCGGAGATATCAACGAATTTATCTTGTTAACGATGATTTTGATAATCTCAGTTTCATCAAAAACCAAACCAGCCTTTGCAACCATATCATATACAACCCCAAGCTCCTCCTGCCTGTGCGCAAGTTCCTGAACAAGACTCTCTATATAACCCTCATAATTCAAAAGCTCCGTATACAAAAATTTCAACAGCTGAATTTCCCTCTCGGTATCTAAACGGGGTTTTACATAAAGATACATCTTACCATAATTTGAATTTAACTCAACTTTAATGCCCTCCTCAAAATTCACATAATTTTCTGTCTTAGCAATCACCTCGCCTTTTTCATCGACCACAGCGAATTCCGAATCAGAGAACCGAGAAAACTTCTCAGTATATAGTTTGATTATATGCCTGATCACCTTTCCAACTTCGTTAATTTATAAACCTTTATCTCTGAACCATCAAAATAAACTTGAGGAATAGCATATTTATAATTAGAACATACTGAATCAAGAACCAAGCTTAGGTTCTCAATCCTCGGCAAAAATGAAGAATGAATCTTACCGATTGAATTTTGCTTCGGGACGATGACATAAACGACATCATAAATTTTTCTCGGCTCGCTAATTAAAATATAATTTTTTATGAAATAATCCCAATCCATAAACCAAGCCCAATTTTCAACAACTGGTCTCGTCCCAGAATGTGAAACCAAAGCAAGTGAAAAAGGCAAGGATTCCCTCTGAATTTTTTTTACCACCTGAACAAGTTCACATGGTTCGATTGAACTCTCAACTTTACGAGTGTTATAAATAAAAGCATTTAACACCAAAACAACGATAATGCAGAGAACAAAAACAGCATAAACAACATTCCACTTTCTTAGAATTTTTCTAACAACACTTATCAACCAAATAAATGAATTCGCAATGGCAAAGGGATAAAACAATTCAAAAGGTACAAAATTTAACAAACCTTCTTGAGCTGTCAATGTGTAAATTAACAAAAGAAATGAGAAAATCCCGTAGAAAATCTTGAAAGATTCAACTTCCAAGCCCGATGAGCTCAATTCAAAAATTAAAATCAAAAGCGTTAGCAAAATAAAAACATTTAATAAAACGGGTAAATATGCTGAAACCTCAGGATTCAAAAACAAAGCATAAGCTTTTATCCCAAGCTCTGGATTTAAACTAAAATAAGCTTCAAGCGCAAAAGGAAAAGAAAAAACTAAAAACGATATTAAGATAAGCTTAAAAGATTTCTTTCTATCGGACTTAAAATTCATTCGTGCCCTCTCCAAGAGCTCAGATAGAGCGATCAAAAACGACATAATAAAACCAGTAAACACATCGATAAGAAAAGCAGAAACCAAACTTAGAATTCTCTGAATCCAACCCACATCCTTCCAGAAATAGATTAGCATAAGCGACCATCCAAGCCCAAATAAAAATGAACTATTCTCAGCGTGATTTGAAATGAAATCAACCAACGGAAGACCAAACACAAAAAGTGAAACACTTAAAACTACAGAAGTAAAATCTTGCGTTAATTTATGTGTCAAAAGCGAAACTCCTATGCTCAAAATTAAAAAATTAAAAATCCCAAATAGATGCAAAACAACATACTGATTAACTCCAAAAATCAAAGAGAAAAAAGCACAAAGCGAATTTGATCCGAAGTCGTTAATTCCAAAAGTATAGTTATTCGTAAGCATTGAAGCGATTTTAACAAGACGTGCATGTTGAACAATTGAAGGAAGAGAACAGTTTTTAATCTCTGAACTCACCCATAAAAACAAGCCTGAAAGGAAAACAAGGGCAAAGATGAAATGCCAGACAGTTAATTTTAAATCTAGTTTTTTAAACTTAAACTTTTTAACCCCATCTATGAAATCATAGATTTTTTGATTTAAGGCAATTTTGACATAATTCGCTTTTATAGCATTTTTCTTCCACGAAATTAAATAATCAACCACAACGATCAGGATAAAAATTGAAAAAATGAAGAAGAAATCCAATGCTTTCAGTTTAACTACAACATAAAGAAGCACAAGCAAAATTGAAAGGAACTTATAAAAGTATTTAAACAAACATCCATAGCCCACGCATTCCTCCCAAAATCTAAGCTTCACAGCAAGATATGCGATAAGAAAAAGTCCCACATAGACTTTAACTATGTAAATGACATCATCAAGCATTTTCAAAATGCCGAATAATATTGATAATCAAGCGTGTGCATAAATTTTAATACATAGTAAGTTGAAACCACCGCAAAAACAAGCGACCCGACGAAAAAACCCAAAACACCATATTCCCAACTTATTAGCCTACTTGCCAAAAGCCCAACAACAAGATCTATTAAAATCGCAATTCTTATAGCATTAAGCCCCAAATTTGGCTTCCATAGTGTAAAGAAAAATAAGTTATTCATCATTCCAACAGCAAGAAACAAATACGAAATTGAAGCAAAGTAGTAAACTTTGAAAGTTATCGGGCTTGAGAAAAATTCTCGAACTTCCTTTATATGTTGATAAATTTCACCAAGTTTTAATACAATAAAATAAACTCCAACTATGCTCAAAATCCCGAAGATAAGAAGAAATGAAAGTTTGCCAAAATAAAAATTGTAATACCACCATGAATTATGTGATTTAATTTTGAAAACCTGAAACTTTTTCTGTTTTGGAATTAGCAATTCTGAAAAATCATTTACAGCATATTCAAGCACTGCAAGCGTTAAACCAAAAGAAAGCAAAGCCCAATCCATTCCAAGCTCATAAGGGGTCCTGAACCAGAAAAAATAAAATTTCCCCTTTGAATAAGCCGTCCATGAAATAATTCTATCAAGAAACAGTAATAAAAAGTAGTAAAACCCGAACTTAAAAAAGGAACTATTGACATACGCCAAAACAGATGGACGCTTCACCTTCAAGGAAACATATCCAACTTTTTTATCTTCTTTTCTTAGCCTAAAAACATATCTTGCCCAGATATACATTAGAATACTAGCAACGACCAAACCGAAAATGTGAGCTGTGTGGATTGAAAAGGACTCAAACTTATGAAGATAGATCACAATTAATGTTCCGATTGACAGTATAACTGTAACTGAAACCTTACGCTTTGCTGCGTAAATCATGCTTGTTGAAAGCCAAAGGAGAGAAAGCAAAAAATAATAAGATAAAATCAAGTAAATGAATCTCTGTGGGAAAAGTTCAAAAATTAAGTTAAAGCCAAATAAAACGAGAGCGATTAAAATCACAACATACACACCATAATTAAATAGATTAATTGCTATCTCACGAGCAGTCCTTTTATTTCCCATACTTAAATAATACATTACTTCTCTACCCATAACTTGTGTAAATCCACCAGTGGTGAGAAAACTTAAAATTGTCCCAAACGCAACAATCGTCGCCTGAGCTTCTGTAAATTTAACCCACGCCCAGAGCGAATAACCAGTAAAAGCAATGAAAACAATTTGAGTCGCTACTGGAAGCCCAAGTGCTATCCCAGAAAAATAGTGCTTAAGAAATCGCCATACCCTTTCTCCAAGTGAAATTTCTGATTCTTTTTTTACCTTTTTATCAGACTTTGCTTTAAGCTTGCAAATTCTGTAAACATCCTTACTTAACTCAAATATATTGCTTCTTCCAAACTCAACTGGGCAGTCCACATGTCTATATCCCAAACTTTCGATCACAGCAGCAACCTGAAGAACGCTTACAGGGTTTCCAATTTTTTCAATTACTTCATCTGCGACCTTTTCAATTTTCTGCGTATGTTGCGATATATACTCTTCCTTCATTTGCGTTTCTCTTAGATTGGATAAGTTCATTATACGTTTCTCTTAGATTGGATAAGTTCATTATACACTTCTCTATACTGGTCAACGCTCATGTCAATTCTAAACTTCGCCAAAACTTGTTCCCTCGCCCTCCTTCCAAGTGTTTCACGAAGTTCATGATCTTTCAAGAGTTTGACCACGCCCTCGGCAAGTGCTTTGGGATCCCGTGGTTTAACGACAATTCCAAATCCTTCAAGCGCTTCTCTCACCCCGCCGACATCTGTCGCAACCACAGGCCTTGCGCACGCCATCGATTCAATCACAGTATATGGGAATCCCTCAGATATACTCGAAAGAACCGAGATATCCCCCTCGTTATAAATTTCGCTTGGTTTTGAATGATGCCCAGCAAGTATAAATGTATTTTCAAGTTTTAACTCCTTTATCAAAAGCTGGCATTTTTTTGTGTAAACTGGATCAGCATCAAGTGCACCATAAACAATGAACTTGACATTTGGAATTTCCTCCCTTACAATTGCGCTTGCTTTTATCATCGTTTCAATATCTTTAAGTGGCATAACCCTTGCTGCTGCTACCACTGTTGGAAATTCTCTGGTCTTTTCAGGTTTTGGTCTCGGCCGAAAAACTTCTGGATCAACGCCATTATAAATTACCTTTATCTTTCCATCCTCAACTCCAAAAATTTTTTCCCATGTTGTATTAAATTGACAAACTGGCAAAACCTTATCCGCAAGCTTATAAAGAATTTTAGAAATCAAGATTGAAAGATTGATCAAAAACTTTTTCGCAAAAAAAGACAAATTTTTTTCACTCCCAATTCCTATATATCTTTCCCTTGCGAAAACCCCATGGTCAGTCACAACAAGCGGAGTTCCATCCCTCATTTTTGCAACGACACTTGGCAATCCAGAAAAACCAGCAGCTGTGGCATGGCTTAAGTCAACCTCTGGAACATCAACATAAAGAGGCATCAAATAATGATAAAGCCATCTCATAGCAAGCGTTAAATCATAAACCGATGGAATTTCATCCTCACTAAGAAATGAGTTTTCTTCAAAATACTTCAACACAACCAACCTTTTGAATTCCTGCCAGACAACAAAGCTTCTAAAAGTTTGCTTGTAATCATACTCGCTAAAATACCTATGCATAAGCCATATATAGCCTGCGCATTCCTCAGGATCTGAAAATGGGTTCATAAGAGAAGATAAAAATTCGATAAATATCGGGATAAATTTGCGAAGAACAACTCTTTCATTAACTTTTGTCTTCCTGATGTAAATGCTTGAGAAAGGAATTTCAAAAAATATATCCTCAAACGGCTCCTCCGAACCCCAAAGTGGAATCTGGCGAACAAGTTTAACATTTTCTGGGAGTTTATACTTATACTCCATATAAGGCATACCAGTCACAGCATAAATGTAAAAGTCAAAATCTTTCAAATTATTCACAAGTATATCCGCCCATGTGCTAACTCCACCACCGACAAACGGATAAGTACCTTCAGTTTCGAAAAGAACCGATTTTCTCTCCATTCTTCCCTATATAAATCTTCTATAAATTTCTGCATAGCCATTAATAAACCTTTCAACTGTAAATCTTCGAGCTTTTTTAATCCCGTTTTCAGCCAACCTTTCGCTCAAACTCTCATCACTCAAAATTTTAAGGACATTTTCCGCAAGCTTAACATAATCCCCAACATCAAATAAAAGCCCGCATTCAAACCCACTTTCATCAATAAGTTCAGGAACCCCACCGACACATGTTGCAACCACTGGGACACCCGAAGCCATCGCCTCAAGAACCACAAATGGTTGCCCTTCGCTGACGCTTGGCAAAACGAGAACATCAGATATTTTGAGATAATCAACGGCATTTGCTTCGCCAGTGAATTTAACCTTTCCAACAAGTCCAAGCTCTCTGACAAGTTCAAAACATTCATCTACATATTCGGGATCCTGCATCAAATCTCCAACAATTAAAAACTTAACATCACCAATCCCATCGAGAATTAAAGGCATCGCCCTTATGAATGTTTTAACATCCTTTATCGGGACAACCCTTCCGATGAAACTAATAACTTTCTCACTTCTAACTTTTCTAACTACGGTTCCAAAAAATTCAGGCTCAACGAAATTTTCAATCACTCTGAACTTTAAATTTAAGTCTGTGGAGTTTTTCCCATTTGAAATCAAACTTAACTGCTGTTCAAGATTATATCTACATACCGTCGTTACAACATCCGCACCCAAGTAACATTTTTTTGCAATTTCTTTAAAAATTTCCAAATATCTTCGCCTCTCCACGCAAACTTTTTCCTTTTCCCTTAGGTTTTTAAAAATTTTAAACCCGCACTCAACCTCGTCAACCCCAAACTCAATTTCCTTCCAATACAAACCATGTTCAGTTAAAACTAAAGGTTTATTTTTCACAGACTTCACCTGTAACCCCAAAAGCCCCGCAAAACCCGTCGACAAACTATGATAAACCTTTGCCTCAGGCACAACATCAATCAAGTCTCTGAAATCAAACCTGAACCCAAATCCATTTCTTACATCTATTTCAACGATCGATTTAACATTTTCTGGAACTTCAAACTTAATTTTTCTTTCCTCACCTGAATGTAGATGTACAATTGAAAACTCAATTTCGCTTAAGTTCTTTACAAGGGCATGCGTCCACTTTGAAACGCCTCCGACGACATAAGGATATGTCCCCTCAAGAATTAAACAAACATCAACCATTTTTCTTTAGGTATTTTGTTAAAATTACCTCAGTTCCAGATTCATGTGAAAGGATATATTCAATTTTATCCATAATTTGGCTTGCGATATAAAGTCCATAACCGTGGTCCGCAAGGACTTCCGGATCAGGCTCACTTATTTCCGCCGGCGCAAACTTTTCGCCAAAATCCCTAATTGAGATGTAAACTTTTTCATCATCGATATTAGCATTTATTACCACATCGCCTTCATTTCCTTTATAAGAATGCTTGTATATATTTGTGAGCATCTCACTTATCACAAGCTCAATATCGTCGGCAGTTTCGCTTTCAAGTCCATTTGAAATCAAAAAATTTTTCAAGCGCATCCTTAATTCTGAAATTTTGTCTATGCTTAGCTTTTCACTTAGCTTTAAAATCATTTGTATACCTTATTTAATTCTATCGTTGAAACATAGGGGATGAATCCGTAATACTTGGATAGATTTTTAATGAAATTTCTTCTTTTGTCGCTCCCAGGTAAAAAATCAAGCGTAAAAATTTTCTTTCCAAAGGATTTTAAAATTTTAACCTTATCCGCATACTCCCTTTCAAACCTGACGAAATATCTTTTGCTTTTAAAACTGTACCTTGTGAAAAGCCCTTCAATCAAAAAAGCATCAACATAGTTTTTCAATGTATCCATCAAAACCCAACCATTATTTGCAATCAAAATTTTCTCCTTATTTTGCATTTTTATCGATCTAACCATATCGATAACTCGCTCGTAAAAGTGTGGGAAGGTTTGAACTATGTCTATCATATCGATGAAAAAACCATCAAAATTCTTTGAGATTATTTTCGGAATAACTTGACCAAAAATTAAACTCTGCCACACATCTGATGTTATATCAACATAAAAATGACCATCCCAATCTGGATTTTTACCAATTATCAAAGACTCAGGGATAGAATAACCACGATAAGACTCGAGCTCTGCTATGTTAAGATATGCTATTAAAATTGCGCCAGATTTTTTAAGCTCCGCTACCTCATCCGCTGTGTAATGGTCGGGATCAAGGATCAAAAGTTCAAAATCTTTCGCTTCATCAGGTGCGACCTTCGAATAACATACAGCATACCTTTCAACATGTTCAACTTTTACCTGCGCTATGAGAAATGGCTCCGAAATGAAGAAAAATAACAGAAGTAAAATCATTAATTGATGTACCTTGACTTAAACTTTTCAATTGTATCGGATAGTTTTTGAATCATTTTGCAAAGTTCATCATCTGAACAAGAATCTAAAATACACTTTTGCTCTATCAGTTCCGAGATCTCTGTGATTTCCTGGAAACCAAATGCTTCACCAGAACCTTTAAGTTGATGGGCATATAATTGAATTACCTTAAGGTCCTTAGTCTCAAGTGCTTTTTTCATTTGATTTACCTTTTCCTCTGCGGTATCTATAAAAAATTTGATAAGCTTTTTCCACTCATCTGCTGGAATGTCGCCCATTGTGTAAATAAATTTATATTTTTAAAAAATTTAAAAAAATGAAGCCAAATTTTCAAAGGTATGTTCACCCCTTGTTAGCAAAGCTTAAAGTAACCATAATTGTGATATAAATCACACGGCTCCCTTTCAAAAATTTTTTAACTTAATGTAAATCGAATAAACTGCGATGAAGCGAGTAAGTTTTTGGATTAAAAAAATAAAGGGAGACTCAAAAATGGTGCGAAGAATTCTTTTAACCATATTTTGGGTGCTTAACTTTATCACTGCTTACTCGCAACAGAGCCTCATCTTTAAGTTTTTCGATAATCCCGATGTCCCCAATGGTCCTGTATACTCTATACTTCCGCATGGTGATACCGTTTTCGTTGGTGGAGCTTTTCATTTCTGGGGACCACCGATAGGTCCATTTGGAGCGCTTGACCTTAAAACAGGTGATGTCGATACGAACTTTTTTAGAGTAGTTAATTTTTATGGATCAGATGGGCTAAAAAAGTTTATCCCTGATGGTAAAGGTGGCTTTTATATATGCGGTGGTTATGAATTCAAAGTCATGCTGAGAGATGGTCTTGTAAAATCTTTCAATGGAATTATGCATGTAAATTCTGACGGAACCATTGATCTTAATTTTAACCCTCCCACTCTCTCTGCCTTTACCGACTACGAGAATATGATCTTAGTTGACTCCATACTTTTTGCAGTTGGTAATTTCACCAAGGTTGGGGATTCTACAAGAACTTATATTGTTGCACTTGACGCAAAAACTGGTAAAGTATTACCTTGGAAAACCGATTCAATAGTTGTAGAATATGGTGGAATCAAAGCGATAGCTGTTTCAGATTCAGTATTATACATTGGCGGGAAAATTCAAAAGGTTGGGGATTCAACAAGATATGGTATTGCAGCGCTTGATCTTAAGACAGGAAAACTTTTGCCATGGAATCCTATGGTCAAATATGGAACATCTGCAGGTTTGGTTTACGCAATCGCTATTAACGGCAACGACATTTATATCGGCGGTAGATTTGATTCTGTTGGAACATATAGAAGACTATCGCTTGCCCTGATTGACAAAGTAACAGGCGAAATTAAAGAATGGAATCCAAGTGTAACTGTATATAGTCCAAATAGTGGTGAGCCAGGAACAGTAAAGCTTATTAAAATACACAATTCAAAGTTATATATAGGCGGGGCGTTCAGCTACATTAATTCGGAAGAAAGAAGAGATATAGCATGCTTTGATCTTTCAACAGGTCAATTAACAAGTTGGAAGGTGAATACACGCTTTAGATACGAGTTCACAGCTCGAGGCTCGATTATATATAGCACTGGCGGTGACATAAATGACTTAGCATTTGCTGGGGATACTATATTTGTTGCAGGAAGCCTGTTAACATGTGTACTAACTGGCACTGACACAATATTTAGATACGGAGTTATAGCTCTTGACGCCACTAATGGAAATGTGAAGGATTGGAAAGGTGCTGTTCTTTTCAACGATACCGATGGTCCAGGCGTTTGGAGTATGGCAGGGGCAACTGTTTATGGACTGCACATATGGAATGGTAAATTGCTCGTTGCCGCTGACCTCAGGACAAGAATAATGGGTTCACTTGGAAGGCAAGTGCTCCAAAGAAACTCACTTTCTGCAATTGATGCGAGGACAGGAAAGGTAATAAGAGATTGGGTCGGACCTGAGTTCAATTTTGTCATGGAAATTAATAATCAACAAGGTACCTCATATATACCCGTTAAATTCGTATCTGCTCTTGCTGTGATGGACTCAGTTCTTTATGTTGGCGGGAGCATAGCATTGGTCGGTGGGCGTTGGTATAATTACGCAGATCCGCTTTACTATTCTCCTGAAATCTTTGTCGCTCTTGATTTAAAGACGGGTCAGATAAAGAAAAAATGGAGTTTGGGTTCGCACTTTAGTTACTGGGGAGGATATACAGGTGTGAAAAAGATAATACCAACTCCACAAGCAATTTATGTTGCGGGCGGTTTTTGGGGACTTCAAGGAAAAGGAGGTCTCGCGGTTATAGACCCAAGAACTGGAGCAATCTTAGACTGGAAGGCTGGCTTGTCCGCAGGAGTTAACTCAATAGGTATCAAAGGCGATACATTATTTGTTGCAGGATGGTTTACAAAAGCACTTGATACGATACCGAGAACCTTTATGGCTGCATTCTTAACACGACTTGACAGCGTTAAACTTCTCAACTGGCAAACAGGTCCGTTTCAAGTTGGTTATGATCAATATGGGAGAATCACAACCGCAGTAGCAGATATAGCAATAGATGACTCTGTAATCTATATCACTGGTCCTTTCACCATCACCGGTGATTCAGCGAGACAAAAAATTGCTTCAATTTACACATACAATGGGAAAGTAACAGGGTGGAAACCCGATATACCCTTCTTACAGTATTCTTTTTATAATTCAGTTGCTTTAACTGATTCAGTTGTTTACCTTGCTGGTTCAGGGGTTGAAGCGCTGAGCAAAAGAACAGGCAAAAGAATAAGTCAAAGGTGGGCACTGGGGGCAACCCCATCTTCAGATGTTATTGAGGTTAATCCCAAACACAGACATGTTTATATTGGAGGTCGCTTTTCTACAATCTACGATGGTAATAATTATTACCCAATTCCATTCTTTATTGTTCGTCCTTATGCAGAAGATATCGCAACTACAGTTGAAGAGACTCCTTATGTTGAAATCCCAAGAAATTATATACTGCATCAAAACTACCCGAATCCATTTAATCCAACGACAAGGATAGAATTTGAAATACCACAGAAAGAACATGTTAAGCTCACAATTTACGACATTCTTGGAAGAGAAGTTATGAAACTAATTGATGGGGAGTTTAACGCTGGCAGATATAGCGTTGATGTCAATATGAGCGGATATCCAAGTGGGGTTTACTTCTATCGCCTTGAAGCAGGTAAGTTCACAAGTGTTAAGAAGATGATGCTGATAAAGTAAGGTTCACAGGCCGGGCGCATCTAAAGCGTCCGGCTTTTTATTTTTTAATAGAAAATTTCACTCTCATCAAAAAGATGTTTCTCATCAACAGCTAAAAACCTTACCAAAAGGATTATAACCGCAACCAAGGCAATCGGAAGAAGAACAAGAAGTAAAAAATTAGCAAATTTTCTCACCCTGTTTCACCCCCTTTATTTTTTAAATATTGGTAGGCTTTATTTAAAACATCAATGCTATTTTTGTGTTTTATGTATTTAAGCGCCTCATCAACGGTAACCCAAGCATAATCTTCATGCTCATAAGATAGCTTAACTTCCTTTTGATCAGTTCGAGCAAGATAATAATTCACAGTCTTGTAAATTAAATTTCCCTTCATCCTGTAATAATATCCTACTCTTTCCTTAAAACCATCAATTATCTCAATTTTATCGATCCCCGTCTCCTCCAATACTTCCCTTTTAACTGTCTCAAGTTCAGATTCTCCCTTTTCAACATTTCCCTTCGGAAAATCCCAGTGCCCAAGCCCATATTTTAAAATTAAAAACTTGAAGTCGCCACCCTCTACCCTATAAATTACCGCACCCGCTGAATGTTCACGAAGCAATTTTTCTTTTTCAAATTGTTTTTTCTGTTTAAATTTGTCAAAAAAATTTCAAATTCCCAAAAATGGGTACCTTTGAGAAAATTCTCATAACACGCCTTCGATTTATTGGGGACATTGTGCTCACAACTCCAGTGATAAGAGCGGTGAGAAAGAAATTTCCCAATTCATATATTGCCTATCTTGCGGATAAAAATGCCATCACCCTACTTGAAAACAACCCGTACTTGGACGAATTGATCCCACTTGACTTTTCGTGGACCCTTAAAGAACAACTTAATTTTATCAAAACTTTAAGAACCAAAAAATTTGACCTCGTCATTGATCTATTTGGGAATCCAAGAAGCGCAATTTTATCGTTTTTAAGTGGTGCGAAGACAAGGATTGGAGGGGAATTTGGATGGAGGAAATATCTTTACACACATCCGATTCCAAGAAGCGAAGAAAGAAAAAATGCGATCAAATTCCACCTTGATTATTTGAAACCAATTGGAATAACATTTAGTGAACCATTGTCATATGAAGATATGAAAACAGAAATTTTTTTAAGCCATAATGAAAAGAGTTGGGCAACGGAATACTTGAAAAGCAAAGGCATTGATCTAAATAAAAAAACAGTTGGAATCCATCCTGGAGCAACATGGCCAGCAAAGATGTGGTTTAAAGAAAATTTCGCAGAACTTGCTAACAGAATTGCCTTAAAATTAAACGCTAATGTAATCATAACTCATTCTGAAAATGAAACGGAACTTGCCATTGAAGTTTTTAACCTCACTTCAAGAAAAAATATATTTGTGCTTGATGCTTTAAATTTGCGTCAACTTGCCAGCGTGTTATCTCTGGTTGATCTTTACATATCGAACGACTGTGGTCCGATGCATATCTCTGTTGCGGTTGGAACTAAAACAATTGGAATTTTCGGACCTGGGGAAGAAGATATATGGTTTCCGTATCCGAATAGCGAGGGACACAAAGCATTGAGAGTTGATGTTGAATGTCACCCATGTCATCTTGATTTCTGCAACAAGGAAGGCGAAAATTACATGAAATGTATGAAGCTTTTAACAGTTGATATGGTTTTCAACGAGGTTGTAAAATTATTAAAAAGGGGCTGAATTATTCAGCCCCTTTTGAGCATTTAAAAAATTCACATAACAAACTTCATCCCAGCTTCAACCGCTCTCCTATTTAACTCGTTAAATTCTTTTCTTTTAACCATCATGTCGAGAGCATCAAAGACGCTTTCCTTGGTTAGAATGCCAGTGTATCCAATGTAAGCACCTATCATCACCATATTTGCAACTTTAGTCGAGCCAAGGTCATCCGCAATCTTCGTGGCAGGCACTGCGACAACTTCAACATCTTTTCTTGATGGTTCAATGTCAATCAATGAGTTATCATAAAATATAATCCCACCAGGCTTAACAGTTCTCTCAAATTTCTCAAGCGATGGTCTATTCATGACGATCAACACCGTTGGAATTGACACAAGCGGTGAAGCAATCTCGGTCTCAGATATATTTACATGACAATTTGCTGTTCCACCTCTCATCTCAGGTCCGTAAGATGGAAGCCAGGAGACATGATACTCCTCAAGCATACCAGCTTGAGTTAACACTAACCCAAGCAAAAGAATTCCTTGACCACCGAAGCCAGCTATTTTTATCTTCGGATTTTTGTACTTTTCAGCGACAGTATTTCTTTGATATTTCTTTACCTGTGTAATTTCTCCACCATCAATTCCAATTGCTTTTTTGATATCCTCGGGCGTAAGAATTTTCCTTTCAAATTTTACAGGCTCAACTTTATCAGAAATGTCTTTAAAAACGCCGAGTGGGAAATATTTTGTCATAACTTCATTTATCCATCTCTCCGCATCAGGCGGGTTCATCCCCCAGCCAGTTGGACAGGCAGAAAGTGCTTCAACAAAAGCAAATCCCTTTCCCTCAACTTGAATTTGAATCGCTTTTCTAACTGCCTTTCTTGCTTTTGCCATATTTTTTGCATCAGTTAAAGCCACTCGCTCAACGTAAACAGGAGCTTCAAGCGTCGCTATCAATTCAGCCATTTTTAGCGGATAACCTTCATTGTGGATATCTCTACCTCGTGGCGTTGTAGTTGTCTTCATACCAGGTAGCGTAGTTGGAGCCATCTGGCCACCAGTCATACCGTATATTGCATTATTGACAAAGAAAACAGTTATATGTTCCCCTCTATTTGCTGCGTGTAAAATCTCATTCCCACCGATCGCTGCAAGATCACCATCACCTTGATAACTTATAACTATGCTATGTGGATGAACACGCTTGATGCCTGTCGCAACTGCTGGAGCCCTACCATGAGCAACTTGTATATGTCCAGTATCAAAATAGTAATAAAGAAAAACTGAACAACCAACTGGATTGATGATTATGACTCTATCTTGAATCCCCAAATCTTCAATTGCTTCAGCTATTAACTTATGTAGTTTTCCATGACCACAGCCTGGGCAGTAGTGCGTATTTATCTTATCCGCATCTGGTTTTCTTGTAAAAACCTCGTAAAAAGTGCTGGGCTTTTTCAATATTGTTGTTGCCATTTTTCGACCTCACTTTTGATGTTCAATTTCCTTTTCGAGTTCTTCAAAAATAGATTTAACTTGCTCAATGATTTCCTCAGCGGACGGCACCATACCTCCACACCTTCCATAAAACTTAACCTCACGCATCCCATTTAATGCAAGCTTTACATCATCAACCATTTGACCTGTGCTTAACTCAACAACGAGAAATACTTGCGCAGTTTTGGCGATCTCTCTAATTTTTTCATCAGGGAATGGAAACAATGTTATCGGTCTTAACAAACCAACTTTATATCCATCCCCTCTCATTATATCAACAACACTCTTCAAAATTCTTGAAACTATCCCATAACCAACCAAAACGAGCTCGGCATCATCAACTTTATAGGCTTCGTATCTCACCTCTTCTCTTTTGATGCGATCGTATTTTTCTTTTAACCTCAAGTTGTGTTGTTCTAACTCCTCTGGCGCAAGATAAATTGATGTTATAAGGTTATGTCTTGTCTCGGCAGTTCCATCAACGCACCATGTTTTATCAATCTGGGGAAGTTTTGGTTCTGGGAATTCAACTGGTTCAACCATTTGCCCAATAAATCCATCAGCGAGAACATAAACAGGGTTTCTGTATTTTTCAGCAAGGTCAAATGCAAGATAAGTTAAATCACACATTTCTTGAACGGAATTAGGAGCGAGGACTATAACCTTATAATTGCCATGCCCTCCACCCTTAACAACTTGATAATAATCCCCTTGTTCAGGTGCTATATTGCCAAGCCCTGGACCACCTCGCATAACATCAACTATAACCATCGGCAATTCTGCTCCCGCTGCATATGAAACTCCTTCTTGCATCAAACTTATCCCTGGGCTTGAGGAAGCGGTCATCGCTCTCACACCACCGCTTGCTGCGCCGAAAAGCATATTAATTGCCGCAACCTCGCTTTCAGCTTGAATGAAAACCCCACCAACTTCGGGCATTAAAAGTGCAGCAGCTTCAGCGATTTCACTTGCTGGTGTGATTGGGTATCCAAAAAATGCTCTGCAACCTGCCAAGATTGCCCCTCTTACAACTGCCTCGTTTCCTTTCATCAGTTGTTTAGGCATACTTCAAAATTTCCTTTTTGTTTTCTTTTTAACCGCTGCTTTATCAGCGGTTTTTTTAAATGAAAACGAAGCAATCTATGCTTCGTTCAGTTAAAGAATTTTAAAATTTCTTCATCGACGATTGCACCGCGTTTATAAACAGTTATAGCCCCTGGTTCAGGGCACGCATAAAAACAAACCCCACAGCCGGTGCAACCATCTCCGACATATTCCGCATAATGATAACCGCGCGAATTAAACTTATCCGAAATTTTTAAAACATCAACCGGACATGTCTCAATGCAAAGTGTACAACCTTTGCATTGCTCCTTGTCAATTTTAATGAAGGCTTTTTGAAGTGTTACTTGCATCTCTCATCTATTTTCTTTTTTAAATCCAAAGGTCAATTTCATGTTCCTTTCTCTGGGATAAACGGATGTTCCCCTTCGCCTTATTCAAAATTTCCTTCACCGTCTCAACCCCTTCAATTATCTTATCAAGCTCCTCACCGATCAACTCAATGTAAACTTTCCTATCCTTCTTCTTACCCCTACTCATATCCATAATATGAGCCCATATCTCATCGGTCCTATTTTCAATTTCCCCAAGCTCCTTTATGGCTTGATTTATTAGAAGTATTACCTCTTCCTTTGAAGTTTTCCGAAAATATCTTCTGACTCTCTGAATGCGTTCGGTGAGATTAAAATTTTTCATCACAATCCAAGATTTGTTTTTCACTTCTTAATATAACTTCATTTTAAATAAAAATCAAACACTATGCCAAACAAACTTAGCTATAAATTAGTCAGAGAAAAAAGTTTAAAATCTCTTACTTGTCTAAAAATGCCACATTAAAAACTTAGCAGGACAAAATTTTTGACATTTACTCAGTTTGAAATAACAAAATAAATTTGTAAATTTTATAAAAATTAGATAAGCGGAACAGTCATGGCTAACAGCAAGATTAAAAATCAGATACTGCGTGCTTTATCTTCAGGCGAGAAAACTTTTTGGGAAATAGTAAACAGACAAGATGGCACTTTAAAGGAACTTTATCAAGTATTGAACAAACTTCTAAAAGAAAAAATCATAAAAAGGGAAGGGGACAAATTTTATCTCGATGGTCAAATACAAACAAAATTTTATCCAGATCCAAGATGTGAACACTGTCGTGGCGGAATTCAAATAAAAGGTGAATATTTAAAAATCTTCGAAACTTACAAAAACATTGTCAAAAATCGTCCCCTTCCATCAATTGAGTATGACCAGGGATTCATAAGCGCTGAAGACGCAATAAGGCGTGCAATTTTCATGTATGAGAGAGGTGACATTGAAGATAAGGCAATATTTATCCTTGGTGATGACGACCTCGTAAGCATAGCAATTGGCTTGCTTGGAGTTGCAAAGAAAATAACCGTCCTTGAAATCGACAAAAGATTAACTGACTTCATAAACGATGTATCAAAAGAATATGATCTCAACATAACAACGATAACTCATGATGTTCTTGATTCATTCCCGAGAAAAGAGATGAATAAATATGACACATTCTTAACAGATCCCGTTGAAACGCTCCAAGGTTTCATCCTTTTCATATACAGATGTATGCAGGCGTTAAAAAAGAGAAACTCTGCGGGATACTTCGGTTTGACTCACATCGAAGCAAACCTTGAGAAATGGTATCATATACAAAGATTTATTCTTTCAACAGGAATGGTTATAACGGATATAATTCGAGATTTCTCTTATTACCCAGAGGATGAGAATCAATGGATTGAGAACTACAACCATTATTTGATCAATAAAAAACTTAAAATCGGCATACCTAATATTAACTGGTTTAGATCCTCATTTTTCAGGGTGGAGGCGTATGATAAAATCAAACTTAAAAAACTACCGCGGTTAAAGTCAACCCACGAACTTTATGTTGATGACGAAGCTTGGTGCACAGTTGAGTATGACAGCTGGAAGTAAAAATTCAAGTTAAAATATATGCTGAAATTTTCGGTAGGTGTCTTTTCTCGACCTTAACTCTTAATGTTATGTAATTATCATCGTCATACTTTACATCAAGAACTTCCCCCAATTTGTAGATAATCGACATAGCTTCAGGATTTGAAACATTAACCTTGCCAGTTATTTCAACATAATGATCATCTATCAATTGAAGAATTTTATCTTTCAACGCTTGAATGTTCACTCCACGAGACGCCGATATGAAAACAGCGTTTTCATATTCCTTCGCAAGAGTATGAATTATACTTCTATCCTGCAACTTATCTATCTTGTTAAATGCGATAATTGTTGGTTTGTCAAGTGAGTTAAGTTCTTCAAGGGTTTCCTCAACAACTTTTATTTGTTCCCTGAAATTAGGGGCTGATATATCAACAACATGAATTAAAATATCCGCTTCGATAATTTCGTCAAGTGTTGATTTAAAAGATGCGATGAGATGATGTGGAAGTTTTCTTATGAAACCGACCGTATCTGTTAACAGAACTTTTTTAGTTGGGGAAAATTTAATAACTCGAGTTGTCGCATCAAGGGTTGCAAAAAGTTTATCCTCAACATAAACATTCGTATTAGCCATAACATTTAAAAGGGTCGATTTACCAGCGTTTGTATAACCAACAAGTGCGACCCTGAAAATATCACGCCTACCTTTTCTTTGAACTTTTCTCTGGTTGTCAATTTCACCTAATTTCCTCCTTAAAATTGCAATTTTTCTTTTGATGAGTCGTCTATCCGTTTCAAGTTGAGTTTCACCAGGTCCCTTTGTGCCGATGCCACCATATTGCTTCGAAAGGTGCCTCCATTTACCCGTCAATCTCGGCAGTAAATACTCAAGCTGGGCAAGCTCAACCTGTATCTTGGCAGGCGCCGTCCTCGCATGGGACGCAAATATATCAAGTATAAGCGTCGTTCTATCTATAATTTTGCAATTTATTATATTCTCCAGATTTCTGATTTGAACTCCTGACAGGTCATCGTCAAAAATTACTAAATCAATTTTTTCTTCCTCAACGATTTTGGCTATTTGTTCTGCTTTACCCCTACCGATGAAAAAAGCAGGATCTGGCTTGTCTCTTTCTTGATAAACCCTACAAACTACATCAGCCCCCGCCGTGTCAGCAAGAAGCTCAAGCTCATCAAGATATTCCTCAACTTGCGCTCTTGTTTGATGCGGGAAAATCACACCAACTATAACTGCCCTCTCTCGCTCCCTATCGTAATTCGCCAAAATTTTTAAAATTTTACACCTTTGTTTTTGGTACTATTTATAATTTAAAAAACATTTTTAAGAAATCAAGTTCCAAGTATTTCACTCAAACCCAAGCGAAAACTGAGACACGATCGGACCCCACAGCACTTCATTTTTTTCAATTTTCTTTAAAATAAAACTTTTACCCACAATTATTCGCAACGCCCCTATCGGGGTATCGAAACCAATTTCTATTCCTACGCCATGTCTTAAATCTTTCCACCTCACCGCTTCGAGTTTTTCCCACCCTGCTCCAATATCATAGCGCAAAGAGATAAAATTTTCAAACATAACTTTAATAGGACTTTTAAATCTCGCCTCAACCCCACCGATAATAACCTGCCTCCCATAAATTTCATCTTCCCTCATTCCAGCAAAGGAATTTAATCCTGTTATCGAGCCGATGAAAAATTGCTGAGATAAAGGGGTCGATTCATCACATAAACCAAACAAAAATTTTAATCTCAGAGCCCCGTATTTGAAGTAGGTGTTGTAGTTCTCATACGAAAAGAAAATTTTTGAATAAGCGATATCCGAACCAAGAAACTTCTGAGATGTCTCGTAATAGGCATTCAAATAAATACCACGGTTTGGGAAATAAGCCCTATCCCTTGAATCAACAACTATGCTCAACTGTAATTTTGAGAGCAAATTTTTTTCATCTTTAAATTCAACTCTTGAAACATTCTTTACAAACGCTTCTTCTACCTGATACTTCAGCAATGTATTTCCAAGCCTTTCAAACTGCCCTCCAACCGATAATTCAAATCCCCCATACCCGAACTTAATCTCACCATTGTTCTTTAAGAAGAAACTTTTATCTCCATAAATCGTTTCATAAGTGTAAACTTTTCTTACCGAGTTGTAAAAATTCAATCTATAAGTAAACATCGTATTAAAAAGTCGATCGACTTTATATTCAAGTTTGAAAAGCAAATTTCTCATACCACCTTGAAGTGTCATACCAAAATCATCATTAAGCCCAAATGTATTTTCATTTCTAAAATCCGAAAAAAACTGTCCCCCTCGCTCACTGTCAATTCTCATGCCTATTCTCAAAAATTGGGATGGTGATTCCTGAAGATGAAGCGCCACTTTAACACTATCATTGACCTCATAATCAAACCTTATCTGTGAAAAAAGATTTGTAGACCACAGGTTTTGAAGCGTCTTTATAACTTTATCATCTGTTAACACTTCACCCTTTTTAAACATAACATCACGAAGCACAACAGAATTCTTCGTATTTTTATTCCCTGAAATCCTTATGTCAGAAACATATCCATCGGTTAAATAGATGTTAAGCTCGTTAGACGAATCATTAAATTCAAGTGTCCGAACTTTAACGAACGGATATCCATAAAAATGAAAAACGCTCAAAATCTCCCGTGAAATTTTATAAATCTCGCTTTCCGAAAAATAAACAACACTCTTTGGATGAAAAACAAAAGATGAATCGCTAATTTCTACAGAGCTAAATATATCACTCTTAAATCTTGAGAAGTCCATTTGAAAATTTCGCATCGACTGCGGATAAACATTTACCCTTTTCACCCTTGGATTTAGCTCAGTCCAAATTATAATTTCGTCAATGTTTGAATTTTTATGAACCTCAATATCAATCTTGCCATATTCACCTTCGGATAACAGCTTGCTTAAGCTCTTAACAATTTCTTCATCGGTGATTTCATTCTTTTGGAAGATCGTTGAAACAACATCGGCAGGTAAACCATCACCATAAACTTTCAACTTGTAATTGGAAAATTTTTGTGTTTCTCCATCGCTTAAAATTTCACATTTCGACTCTATAAGAGAAATTATCTCATCGATTTTTTCTTTGGCGATTTCTTTGCCTCTTTTTATTATTAAATCTGCCTTTTCAAAATCAGTAGAGTTTATGTTATCAAGGTTCGGCTTTAGAACTATGTCAGATTTTTCAAGTTGGACTTCGTTTGAAAGTTGCATCATTATTCCAACTATTTGGTCAGCTGTGTTCCATGGCAATTGAATATCAGTGGGGTTACGCAGTGGGCTTGTCGCATCCACAGTTATAACAATATCACACCCAAGCTCTCTGGCTACATCAGCAGGTATATTTGAAATCAATCCTCCATCTACAAGAACAAGGGAATCCATAGAAACAGGCTGAAAAGCAAGTGGAATTGTTGAGCTCGCCCTGACGACATAAACAAGATTCCCCTTTGAGAAGATAATTCTTCGTCCACTTATAAGGTCGGTTGCAACTGAATAAAACTTTGGTTTTAGCTCTTCATAATTTGTCACATAGTGAAACGGTGTCTTAAAGAAAATTTTCAAAAGGGATTCGGTTATACCCTGACCTGAGCTCACATAAGAAGGGATAAGTGGCTTAAAACCTTTAAATCGAAAATAGATAAAACTTTTCTCAATTAAATATTTTCTCTCAAGGAACAAGTTTGCCCTATCTTCTCTTTCCCCAAGTGTTAAAACATAATCCCAATTTGTTGTGGTAGCGATTCTTTCAATTTCTTCTGCTTTAAGCCCAGCACAGTATAAACCACCTACTATACTTCCCATGCTCGTGCCAATTATGTAATCGATAGGGATATTGTACTCATCAAACACCTTTAAAACCCCAATATGACTGAGCCCTCTTGCGCCCCCGCCACTTAATACAAGCGCAATTTTAGGGCGTTTAACTTTGTAATTGACTATCTTGATATTTCCATCGATGTCATAAAACTTTATCTGTAAACTTTGCTGAGAATTTGCAGAGATATCAAAAAGCAAAAAGAAGGATAAAATTTGAAGTATTCTTTTCATTTTATTTTAAATGAAACTTTAAAATTTTCAAGCCCCCCTGCAAAAACAGGGGGTAAAATCTTGCTACTCTTTAAAAATTTAGAGATCAAGGATAAGTTTCCTTTGGAATGTTATTCAAACCTTGACATACTTTCTCACAAGGTCATAAGTATCGACGACATTTAACTTCTGCAAAAGCAAGCTAAACTTCTTCTCAAGCGCATTGCCAATTTCATCTTTAAGCGATTGTGGTAGATCCCAAAATTCCTTTTTAAATGGTCCGAAGCCTTTCTTTCTAGTCTTGTAAATGAATTGCTCCTCAGTGTCTCCTGATTTCCATTCGTCCTTAAACTCTTTTTTAAGGAATTCATAGACTTCATTTTTGAAATCATCTGGAAGCATTGAATAAATCATATTTTGAAATTCCGTCGCAAGGTGAATTTCCGCAGTTCCAACCTGTGGGAATTTATCGAATAATTCCTCAGGCAAAGTTGATGCACCGTGTTGAACTGCACCCGATAAGCCATATTCTCTGCGTGCAATTTCAGAAAGCACACGCAAGGTTTCAAAATCGATTTTAACTTGTGCGATTGTTCCATCTGGCAATGGAACTCCACCGTGCGTCGTCCCAGTTTGAACGCTTATTTTGCTTATACCTTTATAATTCCCTTTCTCCGAAAGAAGCTTAAGATATCCAGCCATATATGCTCTTAATTCTTCAGGTGTGCTATTTTTGCCTCCAACTTCACCAATTTCACCGCCAACTGAAATTTCGATTCCCTCTGGTTGAAGTTTTCTTATAAATTCCGTCATTTCAGCAGCAACTTCATAATTTGGCCTCTGTTGTTCATCAAGCGTCGGTTTGCTCAAGTCAACAAGAGTTGAACTATCAATATCAATGTTGTAAAAATCTGCTTCTATTTCCTCCTTCACAAGAGCTTTTAACGAATTAATTTCCTTCTCTGGATCCTCTGCATATTTTTTAGCACTTACTTGAACATGGTCACCTTGGATAAAAACAGGACCTTGATACCCTTCCTTTATGCATGCAGAGAGAACGCAAGCGGTATATTCACTTGGTCTTTGGAAGGTGTAACCTATTTCTGATTTAGCGATTTCAAAGATGAATGCACCGACATTGTGTTTCTTAACAGCCCTCACATAAGCCCTCGCTACATCATAAGTTAAACCACGAATGTTAACCGCTGGAACGGTAAATCCACCAACTTCCCCTCTTCCCATCGCTTCATAAAAACTTTGTATAGAAGCAGGAATTACACCTAATTTTCTAGCTATCTTGCGAATAAGATTGCGTATTTCCATCTTTAAATTTTCATCGGGATTAAAAACAGCGTTATAAACAAGCTCATCGATGGCCTTCTCCCTAAGTTTTACAGGATCAATTACATTAACATCACCATCAAATTCAACTACACCAACAAGATAATTTTTTAGTTCAATTGAATCCTTGAACATAATGGCACCTCCTTTAAAATTTTCGTTTTTGTTTTCCGAAATTTTTTGCTTAAATTTACACTGAAAAATTTAAAAATTATTGAATTTTTAAGCAAACTTCTACTGTTGTACTATGTTTAAACCAAAGCTAAATAATCTCACAGGTTTAACCCCCAAAGACTACAAAACTTAGTGCTTCCTACAATAATCCAATCTATTTCCCTTCTGCTCTAACCTTGAATTACCATCTTTTTTGACCTTTATTTTCATTTGTCGAATTAAAATAAAAACATTTTATGGAGGTTTCATGGACAGGAAAAAAGTCATAATTATGGGTGCAGCTGGAAGAGATTTTCACAATTTCAACATGTATTATCGTGATAATGAAAACTACGAAGTTGTTGCTTTCACAGCCACACAAATACCAAACATAGAAAACAGGAAATACCCACCTGAATTAGCTGGAAAGCTTTACCCAAAAGGAATTCCAATTTATCCCGAAGAAAAGCTTGAAGAACTTATAAAAAAATTCAAAGTTGATGAAGTCGTTTTCTCATATTCAGATGTATCCCATCAGTATGTTATGGAAAGAGCATCAAGGGTGATCTCAGCTGGTGCGAGTTTTCGGCTCTTGGGGCTTAACCAAACGATGCTTAAGAGCAAAGTTCCAGTAGTTGCGGTTGTAGCCGTAAGAACGGGATGCGGAAAAAGTCAAACTTCAAGGAAAGTTGCAAGGTTACTAAGGGAAATGGGATTAAAAGTCGTAGTGGTAAGGCATCCAATGCCATATGGCGACCTCAGAAAGCAGGTTGTTCAAAGGTTTGCTTCGATTGAAGACATGTATAGGCAAAATTGTACCATAGAAGAGATGGAGGAATACGAACCTCACATAGCAAACGGTGGGGTTGTTTATGCTGGGGTTGACTATGAGAAAATACTTCGAGAAGCAGAAAAAGAAGCTGATGTAATAATTTGGGATGGCGGAAATAACGATATGCCATTTTTCAAACCCGATTTAACAATTGTCGTCACCGACCCACACAGACCTGGACATGAATTAACCTATTACCCTGGTAGTTCAAATCTTAGAATTGCTGATGTCGTTGTAATAAACAAAGTTGATTCTGCAAACCCAGCCGATGTTGAAACTGTAAGAAACAACATAAAAAGCGTAAATCCGAAAGCAATAATAATTGAAGCTGCTTCACCAATTTTTGTTGAGGATGGTTCTCTGATCCGTGGTAAGAGAGCCCTCGCTGTTGAGGATGGTCCAACTCTCACACATGGGGAGATGTCCTACGGTGCTGCTGTTTTGGCTGCGAAAAAATTTGGAGCTAAAGAGCTTGTCGACCCTCGTGATTACGCTGTTGGTTCGATTAAAGAAACATTTGAAAAGTACACACAAATAAGGAACCTACTGCCAGCGGTAGGATATGGAAAAGAGCAAATAAAGGAACTCGAAAAAACGATAAATAGAACGCCTGCTGATATTGTAATAATTGGAACACCTATTGATTTAAGACGAGTATTAAAACTTAACAAACCAAGCGTGCGTGTTAAATACGAATTACAAGAAATCGGAAAGCCAGATCTTGTAGATATATTAACAGATTTTGTCAAATCAAAAAAGCTAAAAGTTTGATTTTTGAATTAAACCTTAAAAACAAAAACATTTTAAATTGATGAGACACAAAGATTTTATTTCGATTCATGATCTAACCGTTGATGAAGTTCATCAGATTTTCGAACTAACAAAGGAAATGAAATCAAACCCCAAAAAATTCTCCAAGTCTTTGGAAGGCAAAATACTTGCACTTATTTTTGAAAAACCTTCCTTGAGAACAAGGGTTAGCTTTGAAGTTGGAATAAGACAATTGGGTGGCGATGCAATTTACCTTGCGCCATCGGACATTCAAATGGGAAAAAGGGAATCTGTTTATGATGTTGGGAAAACACTTGAAAGGATGGTCGATGGAATAATGATAAGAACATTTGGGCATGATATTGTGCTTGAACTTGCAAGATCTGTCAAGATCCCAGTGATAAATGGTTTAACGGATTTATTACACCCATGTCAAGCGATGGCTGATTACTTTACAATGCTTGAGAAAAAAGGAAATCTTAAAAATCTAAAAGTTGTATTCATCGGAGATGGCAACAATGTTTGTCATTCTTTAATGTTTGGTGCAGCAAAACTTGGTGTTAACTTCTGGGCTGCTACACCAAAGGGCTATGAACCAAAGAAGGAAATTTATGAACTTGCCATTGAAGACGCAAAACAAACAGGTGCAAAGATAACCATTGTAAACGATCCTTTTGAAGCCGTAAAAGATGCGGATGTTGTTTACACAGATGTTTGGGCAAGCATGGGACAGGAAAGCGAAGCAGAAATAAGAAAGAAAATTTTCCAACCGTATCAAGTAAATAAAGAACTATTTTCAAAGGCAAAACCAGATGCACTTTTTATGCACTGTCTGCCAGCTCACCGCGGCGAAGAGGTTACAAACGATGTGATCGATTCACCAAACAGCGTTGTCTTTGACGAGGCTGAAAATCGACTCCATGTTCAAAAGGCGATCATGTATGAATTGATGCGCGAGAAAATGTGAGGAGTTTAACAAACTAATTAAATCTAATAATGAAAACCGCACTACTTGCCATAGGTGGAAACTCTCTCATAAGAGCAGGTCAAAGGGGAACAATCGAAGAACAATTTGAAAATGCACTTAAAACGGCTGAATATATTGCTCAATTGATAAAGATGGGGTTTAACCTTGTCATAACCCACGGCAATGGTCCACAGGTTGGAGCACAATTGATAAGGTCAGAGGTTGCCTCTGGACAGGTTTATTCAATGCCCCTTGATGTATGTGTCGCCTCAACCCAAGGAGAAATTGGATATATACTTCAAAATTCAATACAAAAAGCTCTGTGGAAAAACGGAATTAAAAATCCTGTGGTCACAATTGTAACCCAAGTTGTCGTAAGCGAAGATGACCCCGCATTTAAAAATCCGACTAAACCCGTCGGACCCTTTTACACTAAAGAGGAAGCTGAAAGAAAAAAACAACTCGGTTGGGAAATAATAGAAGACGCTGGCAGAGGTTATCGCAGAGTTGTCCCATCACCAAAACCTATTGACATAATTGAAAAAGAAGCGATAAGGCAATGTTTGAATGATGGAATGGTGGTTATAGCCGTCGGTGGCGGTGGAATTCCTGTGATCCAAAAAGATGGTGAATACATCGGGGTTGAAGCAGTTATTGATAAAGATAGAGCCTCAGCTGTGTTGGCGAAATATCTTGAGGTTGATTATTTTATTATATCAACTGATACTGACAAAGTTTATTTGAATTATAAAAAACCTAATCAAAAAGCGCTTGATGTCGTCAGCCTTGAAGAGATCAAAAAATTTTACGATGAAGGGCATTTCCCAGCGGGAAGTATGGGACCGAAAATTGAAGCGGTTATAGATTTTATTGAAAATGGTGGGAAGTGTGCAATTATAACATCTCCCGAAAACCTAAAGGAGGCAGTTTTTGGAAACGCTGGAACAAAAATCGTTAAATCAATAAATTAAACTCGACAAATCAAATGGCGAAATTACAGCATGTAATTGAAGCACAACAGTTTACATTACCGTTAATTCATGAACTCTTTCAAACCGCTGATCAGATGGAAAAAATTCTCGAGCGAGGCGGGACGCTCGACTACCAAAACAAAATAATGGCTTCGCTTTTCTACGCCCCTTCAACGAGGACGAGATTTTCTTTTGAATCTGCAATGTACAGGTTAGGCGGGAAGGTAATTTCAACTGAACAAGCACATCTTTTCTCTTCCGTCATTGGTGGTGAAACGCTCGAAGACACCATAAGAGTTGTGTCAAACTTTTGTGATGTGATTGTTTTAAGGCACACTGAAGTTGGAGCTGCCAAAAGGGCTTCGCTTGTTTCATCAGTACCTGTCATCAATGCTGGCGATGGCAAAGGTGGACAACACCCAACGCAAGCACTGCTTGATTTATATACAATTTACAAAGAACTCGGATATATTGATGGTCTGAAAATTGCTTTCGTTGGAGACCTCGAACAGGGTCGCACTGTCAGATCCCTTGCTTATTTGCTTGGTAAGTTTGAAAGAGTAATGCTTTACTTCATCGCTCCAGATTTTTTGCAAATAAGAGAAGACATTCAAAATTATCTGACAAGACATAATGTATGGTTTACACTTGAAAATGATTTGAGCAAAGTCATTTCTGAGGTTGATGTCATATACATAACACGAATTGAAAAGGAAAGATTTGCAGACAAGGCTGACATCTACGATGAAACCGTGAAAAAATATTTTATCGATAAGGATGTTATCTCAAAGATGAAACAAAAATCGATAATTATGCACCCACTTCCGCGACTAAATGAGATCGCTACCGATGTTGATCTCGATCCAAGGGCTGCTTACTTCAAGCAAGCTCGTAATGGACTTTTAATAAGGATGGCTCTGCTGACAATGGTTCTTTGATCCCCAGCGAAAACATTTTGCTTAAGGGAGGGGAAGATTTAAAAACTAATTTTTTCACGCTTAAGGGCTGGATTTTTTGTAAAAATTTTATTATAATTAACGCAATTAAGGTTCAACTTAAAAACAAAACTTAAAAAAGAAGTGGCAATAAGAACAACTGCATTCGGTTATCCTAAAATCGGTCCAAACAGAGAGCTCAAAAAAGTCGTTGAGAGCTACTGGGCAGGTGAAATAACGAAAGAACAACTTTACAACGAAGCTGAAAAAATTCAAATACAGCGACTCACCGTTTTAAAAAACGCAGATCTTGATCTCATCCCATCAAACGATTTTTCACTTTATGATTTCATCCTTGATATATCAACAATGCTTGGCGTCGTTCCCAAAAGATTTGGCGAAAGTCTAGATCTTGACACATATTTTGCGATGGCTCGCGGAAGCAAAACCGCAATCGCCTGCGAAATGACGAAATGGTTTGATACAAATTATCATTACATCGTCCCAGAATTTGAAAATGATTTTAAACTTTTAAAAAATCGTCCGCTTGAATCATATAAATTTGCCAAAGAAAAACTTGGCATTGAAACAAAGCCTGTCCTCGTAGGTCCCTTTACATACATTTGGCTTGGTAAAGTTCCAGAGAAGCAGGAGGGAAAACTTTTAGTTCACATGGTAAAAGCAAACGAATCTCCAAAGTTTAAAGACCTTGTTCTTTCCGCAGCTAAAGTTTACAACCAAATTCTAAAAGAACTTGAAGCAAACGGGGTTAAAACAGTACAACTTGATGAGCCAGCTCTTGTGCTTGATATTGACGATAACGATGTTCAAATCTTAATCGAAGCATATAAAATTCTAACCGATGGGCTTAAAGAAATTGAAATTTTCGTCCATACATATTACGAGAGTTTATCGAAGTACGAAAAGATAGTTTTTGAACTTCCTGTCCACGGCATCGGTCTCGATTTCACGATAAATGAAGAAAACTTCGAAAACCTTAAGAAGTTTGGCTTCCCTTCCGACAAAAAGCTTATCGCTGGCATTGTTTCAGGGCGAGACCCATGGAAAATTGATTTTCAAAAAACGGTTGATTTCATAAACGACTTGTTAAAATTTGTAAACGAAGACAGATTAATAATTTCAAATTCATCTCCACTTTTCCACTTGCCTGTTTCAGTTGAACCCGAAAAGGGACATCTCGATGACAAATTAATTGGGCTCTTATCCTTTGCCAACGAAAGACTCGATGAGCTTAAAACACTTAAAAAAATCTTCAACGATGGTCATCCAATCCCTTCGCAAAACCTTCAAGCACTGAGGGATGAATTTAAAGATGAGGAAGTAAGGAAAAGAATAGCACAGATAGATGAGAAAAAAATCGGAAGAAAGGTTCCATTCGCCGAAAGATATCAAAAACAAATTTCAATCCTTGGACTTCCAAAATTTCCAACCACGACGATTGGAAGTTTTCCGCAAACAAAGGATGTTAGAAAAGTAAGAGCTGATTTTAACGCTGGAAAAATTTCAAAGGAGGAATACGAAGGGTTCATCAAAAAACAGATAGAACATGTGATTGATGTTCAAGAAAAACTTGGACTTGATGTCTTGGTTCATGGTGAATTTGAAAGATCAGATATGGTTGAATTCTTTGGTCAAAAAATGAAAGGATTTGCGTTCACAAAAAATGGTTGGGTTCAATCATATGGGACAAGATGTGTGCGCCCGCCGATAATCTATGGCGATGTATCAAGACCAGAACCAATGACTGTAAAAGAAATAACATACGCTCAATCCCTTACTTCAAAACCCGTTAAAGGGATGCTTACAGGTCCAGTTACGATTTTAAATTGGTCTTTCTACCGAAAAGACATACCCAAAAAAGAGATAGCTTATCAAATTGCCCTTGCCCTTAGAGATGAAGTTCTTGACCTTGAAAAAGCAGGGATAAAAGTAATTCAAATTGACGAACCAGCGTTCAGAGAAGGATTGCCACTTAAAAAAGCTAAACAAAAAGAATATCTTGAATGGGCGGTCAATGCATTTAAGCTAACAAATGAAGCCGTAAAACCCGAAACGCAGATTCAAACGCACATGTGTTATTCTGAATTCAATGAAATCATCGAGTATATTTACGCTATGGACTCCGATGTGATTTTAATAGAAGCATCAAGAAGCAAGGGTGAAATCCTTGACGCATTTGAAAAATTTAACTATGATCACGGGATTGGACCTGGAGTGTACGATATTCACTCGCCAAGAGTTCCACCTGTGGAAGAAATGCTCGAAATCGCAGAAAGATCGATTAAGGTTATCGATAAAAATTTGATTTGGATAAATCCCGATTGTGGGTTAAAGACTAGAAATTGGGAAGAAGTCATCCCATCACTTCAAAATTTAGTGCAAGTTGCTCGGATAATGCGTGACAAATACGCAGATTGACTTAGATTTGACAAACTTTCTTCAAAAAGTTTAAAATTGCGTCATTAAATTTTTCGGCATTTTCAAGGTTGCTTAAATGTCCAGCGGATGGGATTATTTCAAGATAGCTGTTTTTTATCTTGCTGTGAAGCGTTTGCGCAAGTGTGGGTGGGGTTAGCGTATCATCTTCACCAACAACGATCAAAACTGGAATATCAATCTTCTCAAGCAGATGCGATGTATCAGTTCGAGTTGAAAGGGCGATTAAATTTCCTGCAATTCCAATCTCATTATTTTGAACGATCATATCATAAACGAAGTTGACAATCTCTTTCTTAAATTCAAATGTTTTCGGCGATAAAACTGTTTTAATGAATTCGTCAGCGAATTTTTCCTTGCCGTGAAATTTCAATATATGGAGCATCTGAGCCCTCTTTAACTTTGCCTCGTTTCCATCGGCTTCAGCTCTTGTATCGCACAAGATTAAAGCGTGAAACATCTTCGGTTGTTTTTCATAAGCCCGTAAAATAATATATCCACCCATCGATAACCCGCAAGCGATAACTGTTTCAATTTTCAAACTTCTTAACAACTCGATAAAGTCATCGACAAGATTTTCAAACATAAATTGCCCATCACCAACTTCGCTTTGCCCAAGCCCACGACCATCATAGGTTAAAATCGAACATTTCCCTTTTAAAACTTCAACCTGTGGTTGCCACATCTTTTGATTAAATGGAAAACCGTGCACAAAAACCACAGTTGGTGACTCCTCAACAGGATAAAAATTGTAGTCGATGTTTATCCCATTAATTTTCGCCTTCATCTTTCAAACCAAGTTTGTTTTTAACCTTTCACACTCCCAAGTGTTAAACCAGATATGAGATATCTGCTCAAAACTAAAAACAACAAAACCGCTGGTATGCTCACAATCAAGGAACCCGCAGCATATAATCCCCATTCCGTTGCCATGCTTGATTCAAATTGCTTCAACCCAATTGCAAGCGTGTAAAGTTCAGGCTCTTGCAGAATCTGCGCAGCGACAACATACTCAGCCCATGCTGACATAAAAGAGAAAAGAGCAGTTATAACAAGAGCTGGCAAAGCAAGCGGAAACACAACTTTATAAAACGCCTGAAACTGATTGCAGCCGTCAATTCTCGCAGCCTCTTCCAAACTCACTGGTATCGTGTCATAATATCCCTTCATCTGCCAAACGCAGAATGGCAAAGCGGTAGATGTGTAAACTATGATGAGCCCAAGATAACTATTTAAAAGATGAAGTTTAATAAGCATAATGTAAAGCGGAAGCAAAAGCATCGTTGCGGGGAACATTTGCGTAATCAATATCCCGATCATCACAGCTTTCTTACCGAAGAACCTAAATCTCGAAAGAGCATATCCAGCAGTTGAAGCAAGCGTCACGCTTGTCAACATCACAGTAGCAGAGACAAAAGTCGAGTTAAAGAGCCATCTTAAAAACGGCGTCGATGTAAACAATTGAATGTACGAATTTAAAGTTGCATTTTCAGGTATGATCCTCAAAGATGTCGAGAGAAGCTTGTCCGCAGGTCTAAGGGAGATGCTCACCACATTTAAAATTGGATAAATTGCAACCAAGGTGAAAATTATGATGAAAAGATATGTCGCAAAATCAAGCAAAATTCGTTTTATTTTATGTCCGTTCATCTTGCGTCAAACTTTATTTAGTAAATTGATTCGACCGCTTTTGTCTTTTTAAGGAAATAAATTCCAATTACAAGCAAAATTAAAAATATCACTACGGACAAAGCAGCAGCGTAGCCATATCTATAAAGGTTGAACGCGGCTTTATAAACATACGAGACAAGTATGTGAGTTTGATCGCTTGGTTCACCGCCATTTGAAACGAGCCATACGATATTAAGATTATTAAATGTCCAAATAATGCCGAGCGTAATTGCTGGCGCCATCACAGGTCTTAAAAATGGCACGGTTATATTTTTAAATTTTTGCCAAGCCGATGCACCATCGATGTCAGCCGCTTCATAAAGCTCACTTGGAATGCTTTGCAATCCTCCGAGAGCGACGACCATCATAAACGGAAAGCCAAGCCATACATTAGTGATGATACACGCAGTAAATGCCTCAAAAGGTCTCAAAAGCCATTCAACGGGTGACATGTTAAGATATTTAGCGATGAAAATATTTATCGCACCATATTCGTAATTGAACATGCTTCGCCATGTCAACGCAGTTATAACTTGTGGGATCGCCCACGGCAAAATCAAAAGCGTTCTAAAAATGGGTTTGAACCTAAGCGATTTTCTGTTTAAAAGCAAGGCGAGAAAAACTCCTATCGTAACATGGAAAATTACATTCACAAAAGTCCATATAAGGGTTTTTAAAAACACAACATAGAATGTATTCTCCGTGAAAACCTTAACATATTGTCTAAAGCCAATTATCTTCCAATCTCGAAAATGCCGTAAACTCATATTCGAAAAAGAAAGAACGATATTATAAAAGAAGGGATAAACGATGACGCCAAACATTATCAACAAAGCGGGAAGCAAAAATACAAGTATGAATAATGTTCTTCTATTCATTCATTTCCTCAATCTTTTTTACCGCAAGTTGCTGCATTTTGATGGCTGCTTCCTCTGGGGTCATTGTTCCGCCAAGGACCGCTTGATAATACGGACGCATCGCATCCCATATTGCCCTAAGCTCGGGAACAACTGGCATTGGCCTCCCAACTTCAGCTTGCCAAATGGAAGATTGAACCAACGAATCACTTATCACAATTTCATTTTCTAACGCTTTTTTATGTGTCGGTATCGTGCCAAGAGATTTTGTGAGCTCAAGTTGAACTTCCGCGCTGACAAGATATTTGAACAAATCAAGAACGTATGGCAACTTTTTTTCATCAACGTTTACATTAATTAAATAACCCTTTATTGAAACCATTGGAGCTGGCCAAAGCCCCGTAGCTTCAACCTTTGGAATTCGAGTTATTCCGAATTTAACACCTGCTTTCTTGTATCCGCCGATGGACCATGGACCATTTATAAGCATCCCAGCCCGTCCCTCTTTAAACAACGCATCAGCAGTATTGTAATCACATTCCCTCGGAATAATTTTGTATTTATCCCTTAAATCGCGAACAAATTTCAATGCTTGCACAGTTGCCTCAGTGTTCAAAGTCGGATTCCCCGCAGAATCCATCACCCACCCGCCAAATCCAGTTAAAAATGGTATGAAGAAAAAAGGCTCAGTATAATTCCAAACAAGACCATACTGATCGATCTTTCCATCCCCGTCAAAATCTTTTGTTAATTCCTTTCCAATTTTAATTAATTCGCTCATCGTCTGGGGTGGCTTCTTGACAAGTTCCTTGTTATACAAAAGAAAAAGGTGATTCCCAATTTGATCCCCGATTTGATAAAGATGTCCTTTATACCAAAGCAACCCCCGATGATCGAACTGATTTAAAAAGCTTGTGTCAAAAATTTCCTCAAGTGGTCTAATAATTTGAAGCAATTCAAAAGGTCCAACTTGATCGCTTGGTCCATAAACTATGTCAGGTCCCTTTCCAGCTATTGCGGATATGATATATGCTGATCTAAGTTCCTCCGTCTCTTTATACAAAACAATAACTTTTACATTTGGATGATGCTCCATGTATCTCTTTACCGCTTGCTCAAGTATCTCCCGCTCGCCGGGTGGCTTCTGATGCCATATGACGATTCTAACTCTTTCAGGATTATCTTTAGAACATGAGATAAACAAAAAGACTAAAAAAATCGCGACTAATCGAACTATTTTCATCATCAAGGTTGATCTTTTTTATCTCTCAAAATCGGGCTAAATAAAAACTTCGGAATCTCAATCTTATAACCTGCATTTTGCAAAAACTTGTAAACATTTATTAAATGAGTTCTAAAGCCAACATCAAATGGCTCATCCCCACCAAGAGCGTTTTGATCTTTGCCATACCACCAAAACCAGTCACTGCCTTCAGCGGCATAAAGTGATTCCCATGCCCTGTATTCAAAATATCTTCGAGTTTCCAATTTTGGTAAATCCGATGCTGGATTCGGTCGTGGAACTTTCAACTTTTCGATATCTCTTCTAACTTTTAAAAGATATTCCCAAGCTAAATTTTCTTCATCTTCACCGATCCATGTGTCAAAATTAGCGTTTATCCAACTTCCAGCCCAGAGCGGTTCAAGTTCAGCGTGAGATGTAATCTTGTGCGGTTTGATGCCACGCTTGGGATTTCCATAAATCCACTCGCTCATCGTCACAGTTATAACTTGGCCTTCATCATACAATTTACTTAATTTTCTGTAAAGTGCATTTAAAAAAACTTTGCCGTCTTCATCTTTCCTATACCATTCCCATGCATTTTCACCATCAAGTATAACCGTGATCAGCCTTTCATCAGTTGAATCTTCAGGTGCAAAACTTAACACATATCTTATAAAATCATCAGCTGCAATTTCAGGTTCATAGTTTTGATAAGTAAATCCGATGGCATCTGAAAGTTTTGTATCCCTGAAAACAATAAGTAATGATTTCGTTTCGTCCTTCTTGCCGTAAATAGTATCCTCATCAACAAAATATGGATAATAAAAAGGTTGGTTTTCGGGTTTCGATCTTGCTAAAACTTTCTCATCCGTTGCTATCCATCTTATTCCATTCCTCACGAACAGAGAAACAACCTGCTCAGATACGGATCCTTCCGCTGGCCACATTCCTAAAGGTTTTTGCCCGAAAATTTTTTGATAGTATGCGATCGATTTTTTTATCTGAGCATCAGCGTCTTCGGGATAACTAAATCTCTCAGGAAGTTTATCATTGGGTTGAGGCAGCTTCGCTATATCCGTGTCATATATCAAAGGCAAAATTGGATGATAAAACGGCGTGGTTATAACCTCAATTTGACCAGTTCTTTTAACAGGATCATACATCAACTTTTTATGGACTGGAATTACAGCAGATAAAATTTTATATGTCTCAGCAACAATTCGATTGCAATCATCTTCAGTGATCTCTTTTTTCAGGTAATATTTTCCATCTTTTTTCTGAACAAGGTCAGTCAAATCAACTTCAAATCCGTTTGCGAGTTTCACCTTCCCATTTAAGAAATCTGGGTCAAAATTTGAAAGGTAAAAGAAAAATTTAATTTTTCTAAGATCATCCACTGTATATTTAGCGGGATCCTTTTGCTTCAAAGCCTTATACTCTGGAAACCTATCAATCACAACTTCGCTGACACTGAAACAATTCCATGGATTTTTATAAATATAGCCAAGTTCATACTCCGTGAAATTTTTCGAGTCTTTCAGCATCAAATCAATCCATGGATCGACTTTAACATTATCTTTAAAATATCTCTCTGCGTCAATCCTATTCTTTTTAGGATCAAAGTACGGCTTTAATCTCTTAACATAGTATTCACTCAGCTGGTAAAGTAAAGACGAGGTCAAATTTATAGTTACATGGACATTGGGGTATTTCTCGAGCAAGCTCGCCATGTCATAATAATCCTTAGTCCCGTGGGTTCTCACCCATGGTCCTTGAAGTTCGTCTTTTTCAGGATCGAGGTAAGACGGCTGATGTTGATGCCAGATTATGTTAAGGTAGATTCTGTTCGTCTTTGGATAGATATCTTGAGGATTTGGCTTCGCGTCAGGTTCAGATTGTAATAAAATTTTCCAATCATAAGATAAAACAAAGATGGAATTAAAATCCGTGCGATTAAAATTTTCCACTTTAACAGGGTTAGCTGGATCAAGCATCCATTTACCATCGACGATGAATTTATACTGATAAACTCCGGGTTTAACTTTAAATTTTTTCGACCAAATACCGGTTTCATCTTTAGTTAAGAAATCATCAGTTCGCCAACCGTTAAAATCCCCTGCAACTACAACTGATTTCGCATCCGGAGCATACAGTTGAAATACAACATAACCATTCTCAAATCTTGGCTGGGAAAGTAATGGAGGAGCAAGGAAAAGGAAGAGAAAAATATAAAGCATTACTCGATGTGGTTTTATTTTCATTTTATTAAAATCATCTTTCTTACTTCACTAAAGCCATTGTAAGATAAACGATAAAAATAAACACCCGTCGGTAAACCACCAGAATCAAACTTAACCCTATGCCTTCCAGGTTCGAGTTCTCCATCAATTAAAACTTTAATTTCTCGACCCAATACATCATGCACCACAAGCCTAACTTTAGCCCTTTCAGGTATGTCAAATTCAATAAATGTTGAGGGGTTGAACGGATTTGGGTAGTTTTGATAAAGTTTGAATTTTCGTGGAATAAATTCGCCCATACCATCTTTTACGGAGACGATCGGCGGAACTGAAACAGTATCGCGTGTTAAAGAAATGGTAAAGACAGCTGAGCCATAAGGTTCAAGTGTTACAGAGATATTTTGCAATGCGTCACCATTAACGATAGAATAACTGTTTGAGAACAAGTCATTTAAATAATAATTTTGCCCTGGCTGAATTCCACCCGTAAACAGGACATAATCTTTGACATTCAAATTAACAGTTTTGGCATCTGCTGAAAGATTAACGATAACGAGTCCATTTTGATTTTCATATTTTTTCACATAGGCGTAAACTCTTGGATCATTTGTACTTATCATTTGATGCTCTCGACCTCTAAAAGCGGGGAATTTATCCCTTATAAATGCAAGACGCTGATAATGGGATTGCAAGATTTCTTTATCAGGATCATTCCAATTAATTTTAAACCTTCTGCCTTCGAATTCATTCATCCCATTTCCGAAACCAACTTCTTGACCAGCATGAACAAGCGGAATCCCTGGAATTGTAAATAAAATTGTCGCAAGTGGTTTAGTTCTCCTCAAATCACTTTGATAAATAAGAGCAATTCGAGTTTCATCTTGATTTTCCATGTATCGCAGATATTGAGAATTTGGACCAGGATAATACCCATAATTTGTCGCCCTGTCGTTAATTTCATTTAAGCTCAACGAGTAAGCATTTCTAAATACATTCCACATATTTCTATCATAAGCAGCATCAACTCCTCCACTGCTGTCTGCATAAATCACTTCCGTTCCCGGTCCAGTTCCCGCAGCTTCTGCAAGAAGCAGAATGTCAGGTTTTACATGTTTTAAAGTGTTTCTAATTGGGATACCAAAGTTCTGTTCACCATATCTTCTTTGTGGTCCCCAGTAAACATCAAACCTAAATCCATCAACCCCAACATCTTTCACCCACCACTTCAACACATCAAGCATATAACTTCTTAAATCAACATCAGACCAATTTAAATTTGCAAGCGTCCAATCGGCATATCGAACATAAGCTGAATCAGGTGCGTAAGATTGGGGTAATTCTTCATTATGTGCAAAAATCTCATGTTGGACAAAATCCCAATAGGGGGAATCCAACCAATATCTTCTAATGCTTTGGATCCACGGATGACCATCTGCAACATGATTTGGAGTTATGTCAAGGATAACCTTTATCCCGAGCGAATGTGCTTTGTTAAGAAATTCTTTAAAATCATCCATTGTCCCATATTCAGGTGCAATTTGATAAAAGTCCACAATTCCATATCCACCCCCAACAGCGTCAATTGTATACTGATTTTTCATTATCGGCATCAGCCAGATCACATTATATCCCATTGATTTTACATAGTCAAGCTTTTGTGTAGCTGCTTTTATCGTGCCTTCTTGAGTAAAAGAGTGCAAGAAAACTAAATACATTCTCGCATTTTTAACCCAAGATGGATTATCCGCATAACCCGGAAGATAAACGCTGCCATCAGTTCTTATTTCGAAATAGTTCCTTGTAGTGTCAGCATTTCCAGCCGGATCGCGAGCAATGAGTGTAAAGTAATATTCACCGGGCTTAGACGGTTTTGAAATAGTTACGCTTGCTGTGGTCGAACCATTTACACCAGGAATAATTTCTGGATTTGTCGAATCAGCAAACCAAACAAATGTCAAAGGATCAGAATCCGGATCTGAACTTTCACTTGCGTCAAGAATTATATTCGAACCGCTGACAGAAAATTTAATTTTTGCAAATGGTTTATGTTCAACGATTCTATAAATGTTAACTTTATTTGAATAACCCGATTTGTTTCCAATTGTTGCTTTCACTTGAATTATGTTATCACCCTCAACCAAATTAACAGGTACAGAAAATTTCCCACCAGACGCACCAAATGTTCCTTTATTACCATTGATGAAAACTTCAACATATGTTACCTCATTTGCAGGAGTTCCATCCTGATGTGTTATCTCACCGCGAATCGTAATTGAAGTTTTCCGCGTCTTCCTCGGTTGAGTTGTGATCTTGACGATTGGAACACCGCTCATATCAATCCCAATTTGCGATGGCGTTATCCCTGCAAAGCCACGACCCTCATTATCAATTGAAGCAAGTATTGGACTTGAACCGACGATATAGTAACTTAAAATCTTTCTCTGAATCGCATCGTCAATGAAAGCAAGATCAAAAACCTTCGGATTACCATTTTGATCGTTTCCTCCATTTGCAGATGTAATCTTTACAGCAGTACCGTTCGCATCAATAAGAAATGAATAAATCGCATAATAAAGCTTCCCACTAAACGAACCAAGATAGTTTATAATCTCATCAAGTGTAAGATAGAATTTAAGCGTGTCGGATGTTATGGAAGCATTCGCATTATAGCTAATGTTTCTAACTTTTGTCAATGGGTCAGCCTTTGTATAAATCGCATTAAATCGCTGATCATTAACACCTGGAGCAGATATAATGTAAACTCCACGATCGCTGAAATCTGGAATTTTAATCTCTGCTGAAAATGGATCAGGGATAAAATTGTCAATTGCACTGTTTATTAAGAAAGCAATGGATGTGTTTTGAGTTATATCTCTAAGTTTTATCGTAAAGAAAATTGTATCCCCTGTTTGATTGGCACGGGCGTTAAATTCTTGTATATCACATGAACCAGGACTAAATCCATTGGGGTAAACATAATCACCATCCCCCAAATCATCACCAGTGTTATCAACATAATGGAATCCCGAATTGGAAGGATAAACCCCAAATGCTGAATAAGTTACCCCATAATTGCCATCTTTATCGCTTGCTTCAAATTTTAACTCATGCCTTCCATGTGTTAAGTTATTAATTTGCGCCGTAACTGTCTTGGTAACTGTGTCGTAGTTTGATTGAATCAAAACCCCATCAAGATAAACCTTTACACTATTTGGGTTAATACCTTTCTCCCTTGAACTATCAAAAACTTTCGCGATCACATTAATTGAGTTAACTGTATCAGAGTAAATCTTTCCGTTCGGCGGATTTAAAACTTTAAAATACGGCTTCAATATCCGGCTCACATAAGCAACCGAATTTCCATAAGTCCCCCGAGTCACAGGATTATCCGGATCAGCAGTCCATATTGATCCATTAAGATAAAACTTATACTCATATTCCCCCTCGGTTAATCTCAAAGTTTTTGTCCACACACCGCGAAGTGAATCGTATTGCATCGGGTCTTCCCCCCAATTATTGAACTCACCGCGTAAACTAACCGAGGTTATATTTCTGTAGGAATTTCTTGAACTTCTCGGGTCAAATATAAATTCATATTCAGCCTGATAAATTCTATATGTTACATCAACAGTAAAACGCGAGGTATCAGAAGCAGTTTTACCAGTTGATGTTTTAACTTCAAGTTTTATAAAATGCTGACCATTTGAAAGAGGTTGAGATGGAGTATAGCTAAACTTTTGATTTCCCGGATTAAAATATGTAATTCCATTTGGGACAAGAACATTATCTATATAAAGATTAATCTCTGAAATTGTCGTACTGGATGAATAAAAAATATAAGCTGAGATCTCCGGTTGATCGCGATTCGTTATCGTGCCATGCTTTGGCAAAAGGTGGAAAACCATCGGATCGGAAACGATGAGAATTGAATTGTTATAATTCGAATAATTAACTCTTGGGTTGTTTGGATCAGTTATCCATGTCTCCCCTTTGCCATCGCCGTTTCTATCTTCGACAAATTTATATTCATGAATTCCAACGCCGAGATTTTGAACTTTATACCAGACACCATTACTAGCATCGTAACGCATTCTAAATGTTGTATCTGAGACAATTCCATTAACATTATTTCCCCAATTGTTAAATGTGCCAGCCAGAAAAACAGAATTTACAGGGGTTTGTGGTTTATAATAAAATGTCACAGGGACAATTTGTGAGAGAAGAGATTGAGCGAAGATTAGAATAAATATAAAAATTTTGAGCATAAAGGTAATTTCCCCTATGTTTTGGTTTTTTAACTCACCCCCTAACCCCCTCTCTATCGAAATAGAGAGGGGGAACTAAAGGGGTGAGTTAATTAAACAGATTCAATAAAGTTTTTTATCCGTTCTAAAACTAATTCAATATCAAGCAGCTCTTCATTTTTTATCCTCAAGACTTTTAATCCCATACTGTTAATGATGTAATCTCTCATTTGATCTCTATCTTTCTGAGAATCGTGCACCTTCCCATCAAGCTCTAAAACAATTTTCTTTTCCGCACAATAAAAGTCGGCTATAAAAAAGTGAAGCTTATCGTTGCAAATATATATTATTGGGTGTTGCCGCAAAAACTTCAGTCCTAAAAATTTTCTGCCTCGCAAAATTTCCCATAATTTTCTCTCCGATACCGTCTGCTGTTTTCTTAATTGCCTTGCTATTTCAATTATTTGCTTTTTAGTCATTAAAAGCAACCAATTATTCTTTAAGCTTCCCGGCTCAATTCAAATAAATTTAAATTTTACTCACCCCCTAACCCCTCTCCAAGAACTTAGAGAAGGGAAATCAAGGGGGTGAGTTTAAAACTTTTAGCATCTTAACCCCCTCTCTAAAAATTTAGAGAGGGGGATTAAGGGGGTGAGTTACTTCACCAGCATCATCTTCTTAACAGCTGTAAATCCACCAGCTTTCAATCTGTAGAAGTAAACACCACTCGCAAGATTTCCAGCATCAAATTTCAATTCATAGACACCTGGCTTCTGTTCCTCATCAACAAGTGTTGCAACCTCTTGTCCAAGAATATTGTAAATCTTCAATGTGACACGCTCTGTATTCGGTATGCTATATTTAATCGTTGTGGTCGGGTTAAATGGGTTCGGATAGTTTTGATACAAAGCGTATGTCAAAGGAATCTCATCGGTTTGCTTAACACCTGTGAACTTGTTCACGATCTTAACTGTATCTTTGAAAGCACCCTGACCACGCTGTCTTCCAAATTTAACAACCTCAAGCTCATTTATTGCCTTTGACCCAGGCTGACTTGGCATATCATCAAGGAACAAAAGATGATCCTCTTGGAAGCCAGCTTCATTATCAACAATCCCATTCGCTGCAAATTTGAACTGAATTGGTCCTTTTATACTCCACTTCGGGAATGTCAAAGCAACAGCATAAATTGTGTCTCCAGCAACTTTATCAGGATATTTTCCATCATCACGCATCCTCAACTTTGAACGATCCCTCGTTGGTTCGTCCCATATCCAGAATAATGGCGGTGTGCTTCCAGCAATAAATAATGAATCAACTTTTGTAATCGGGTCACCATTTTTGTCAGTTACTCCTCTCATATCACAATAGAACCATACTTCAACTCCTTCTGGCTTCTGCACATAACCTTCAGGACCAAGCTTGTTAAAGTAATCCCTTACAACTTCCTGGGTATCTGCCTCGGTAAATGTGTATTTCCTATTTGCTCCTGTTTCCCATCCACCGTTTGGAACCCTCGCTTGATTATTTGTTCCAGTTTTAATGTAATACTTAAATTCGATGAAATCCCCAGGCGCAGCTGTGATTGTAATGTATTTCTCCCATACTCCAGGCTCAAGAATTGATGGACTAAGTGAATCAGATTCGCCCCAACCATTGAAACTTCCACGAACTAAAACAACATCCCCGCTATCTGGATAGAAAATTCCCGCACCTTGCATTACACTCATATCAACGCTGAAGTAGAGCGCAACAGGCTTTGCTGGCGCAACAACTTTCCTGTCAAATGTTGTCCATCTAAGTGTTGTATCTTTATTTACAGTGACCTCTCGATTCGGATCCGACTCCCACCTTAAAACATTATCAGGATTATCTTTGGAAGCGATCACAAACTTGTAAGCAATTCCAGATGGCGATGGAAATCTCAACCTTCCAGACCAAATTTTATCATTTGCTGGCTCTGGCTTTAGAACAAAAGTTTTGCCCCAGCTTATGTCTCCAAAATCATTGTGGTTTGGCAATTGTGCTCCACGAACTCCAATAACATGTTGCGCTGGATCAAACTCAGGGATATTATAAACATAAACTCTAAACCATACATCAATAGAATCACTCGGTGTATACGGTGGATTTGGTCCAAATCCCTGCTTGCGGAAGAAAACAAGTGGCAATGTTGTATCTTTTGCAGGTATACTCAATGAATAATCTGAACCATCTTCCCAATCCTCAGCGTAAAATTTGTAATAAAGTGTCTTTCCTACCATCGTATCTGGGAAATCAATTGAAAGTTGCCAATAATCCCCACCTAAATTCGTCATTCTATTTGTGCTCGCACTTCCCCACGGACCGAGCAATGGATGTGAACCACGAACTTCAACAAGCGATGAATCCGTCAAAAGCTTCGGCGATGTTGATGTGTTAACATTAAATGTAACTTGATAAGTCAATTGGAATGAAGCGAGATAATTATTCGTCGCAAGAGCAATCATTCTATGGCGCACAGGATCATACACTGCCCTTCCAGTTCCGTTTGTGTTTGAATTACCAGTGATGCTATCGGTTACAGCTATTAATTTTGCCTTCGCTGGACCATTAGTTACATCATAGACATAAAACTTAAAATAAGGGCTCGATACACCTGCACCCATTCCAAGAGTGAAGAAAAGTTTCCTTCCAGAAGCTGTTAAAGCCAAATCAGCGGTAGCGGTTCCAGATGTCCCTGCAATTTCACCCAATAAGTTTCCGCCTTGATCCCAAACTCCTGCAATAGTTCCAGCACCATTACCCCAAATATTTCCATTTTCGTCAATATCAATGCCAAGTCGTGCACGGCCAGTGCCAACAGTGACTGATTTTTCAAATGTAAAGTTTACTCCATCGGTTGTCCCAAATACAGCAACTTTAGCGTTTCCACCACCGCTTGCATAAATTTTTGTATTAGTACCTGAACCATCAACCGCAAACGCGTCTCCATATCTACCATCAACTCGCCATGAAACTGCCACAGTCGGTGCAGAACTTTCATTAGCCCAACGATATACCTTGAATACAGTATCAGCGCCAGAATTGAGAGATAAATTACACGCATAAATTACCCCATCGCTCGCTACATCAATCATATTCAAAGAAAAGAATCCGCCGCTTATACCTGTTACATCTAACTGACCAAGGCTATCACCTGTTGCTGCGTTAAGAATTATAACCTTCAACCCACCTGTTCTTGAAACAACATAAACATGATCATTAACGGGATTATAAGCTACTCCACGGGTTGCGTTATCATTTTGAAGCCATGATACTTCACCTGCTTTCTTAGCCCAAACAGGGGAAATCGTTAATTGTGCAAAAGAAAATGATAGAGCCACAACGGTGAGAATAAGGAGAATTGCTAAAATTTTAATTAACCTTAACATGATACTACCCTCCTATTTTGTTTTACAAAATTAAGTTAAAAAAACAAAGTGGATTTGTCAAGAAGAAATTTCGGATTCCAAAGTTAGCCTCCTTAATTTTGTTTTTAAAATTGTAAAGCAATTGCGAAACTTTGAATATTCTTCAAAATTCCAAAATCTTGATATGCGTAATCAAAACTAAATCCAATCCCTCCAACTTTATAATTTATCCCAACTCCAGCCGTAAACCTTTCCTGAGAATCTTTTTGAAACAGCGACTTATACCCAGCCCTTAAAAAAATTAGATTGCGAAAACTATACTCAAAACCGATGTTTAAACTTTCCGTGTTATCATTTGGATGAAGCGCATCAACCGCAAGTGTCAAATAATTTGACTCGGTTTTGAAAACATCGATCGAAGCCCCCACTCTGAAAAGAAGCGGAAGTGGCCAGTCATCAGTTTTAAGCTTTGCACTTATAGCAGGATTATTCCCAGAAGCTCCGGGGTCAGGATCATAAATTACAAACAAATCTTTTCCATCGAGTCTCATTTCCGTTCCAAAATTTGAAATGCTCGCACCAAGCTTAAGACCTTTAAATTCAGTTATGAACAAAACACCAACATCAAGTGCAAATCCAGTAGCCCTTTCGTTCCACAACTTTTGTTGGATAAACTTTACAGTTCCACCAACTGAAAATCTATCCGTCAAATTTCGCGCATAGGAAATACCAATTGCAATGTCACTCGCATCCCATCTCTCACCAGTTCCCTCCGGGTAATCGATTGTCGTAACTTCTTCCTCACCATAATCAAGTCTAGTGACGCTCACACCAACATAATTATTCCTGTCAATTCCCACTGCAACACCAATCCAGTCAAAGCTCGTCCCGAAAATCCATTTTGTATGTGAAAGCATTATCTCATTCCTCCCAAGCCTCGAAACCCCAGCTGGGTTCCAATACAGCGCGCTGACATCTTCTGAAAAAGCAGTGAAAGCCCCACCTAGACCTATAGCCCTCGAACCAACCGCTATACCAAGAAACGGAGCAGCTGTGGTGCCAACCTTAGATTGAGAGAAAAGCATAATAGTTGAAGCCAAAGTCACAACAAAAACAAATAGAGCCTTTTTCGTTGCCATAGCTAATTAAACTCTTTTTATTTTATAATTGCAAACTTCCCAGTCTTTTGACCGATTCCTGGTGCATCAACGACATAGAAATATACTCCATAAGCTGCGTCAAGATTTTCCTTCGTCTTTAAATTCCATGAGACAGTTCCATCCGTGATATCCTTATCATGCTTTAATGTTGCAACAAGTTCACCTCGAGATGTAAATATGTAAATCGTTGCACCAGCTGGAACATGTGTAAAATCAATTTTCTGCGGACCTCTACCGCTTGAAATTCCGGGCGGAAGCGGGGGTTCCCATCTTTCAGCAACAACATAAGGATTCGGAACAACGCGTATCTTATCAAGTTGTGCCTTTGCAAGCTCTGGGTCAACGCGATTTGCACGAACTTTAAATTCATAAATATCCCCTTCCCTAAATGGTTTCGTCGTTCTTAACGTTAAGACATTTCCAGCACCTGGCAATGTAAACGCCGAATCCCCTTGAAATATAACAGCCCATGTAAACGAAGATGTGTTTTGATATGTTTCATAAAAACCGATGCTAATTTGCCTAACCTTTGTAAAAGCATTATACACATTTATATAAATGAAGTCTATATACTTGTTATCAGTCAGATTTTTAACTTTAAACTTCACAGGTTGAGCAGGTATTCGCAATGGGGAGTATGCCATTGATGTATCAACAACTTCATCATAAAATTCAATTTGATAATCAGAAGGATACAACCTACCTCTGACAGCCCCAGCGCTAAATTGCGTAAATGTGAACTTCGGCATATTTGGCTTATTCCAGCCAGATAAACTATCGATAAACCTTATATTCCAATGATTGTCAAAAATTAATCTCATCCCATCAAATAAACTTGTCTCACCCTCAAAGATTCTGCTCCATTTTACAAGCGTATCAGGATTAGCTGAGTTAGTTATATCAATCACTGAATAAGCCGTCGTTATCCTGCTAAATGTTGAATCTTTGAAAATTACTCTATAGGTGTGATTATCCTTGACTTTAAAAGGATCAAGAACATAAAGATAAATGTTCCCTGTAGCAGGTCCTTCTTTATGAATAACGGTATCAGTTCCAGCAGGCAAAAATCCAGCTGACGGAGCGTTTGGAGTCACGCTTACAGTGTTTTTGTCGAAAATTAATTTCCCGGTGGATGTGACCTGAATATACTTTGAATTTTCCGATGGATAAACTTTAAGTTCAGCATCTCCCTTATCATAGGCGACGACTGCATAATAATATGTCACGCCATTTTTAACATCCGTATCGATAAACTGATGTTGTATCCCCGTTTCACTCCCAAGCCAGAACTTAACACCATTGAAATCAAGTGGGAACCACCCAAAAACACTATCTTTAAGATCAAACTGTGCTATTGGTTTATAAAAAACAGGATTTCCAAAACCATCTGTTATAACCCTGGCATCATTGAAATTCGGATCCGTTGCTTTGTAAATTTTATAACCTTCGAAATCATAAGCTTTGTTAACATCTTCACCTTTATTCTTGTAAACCTCGGCAAGCGCACGGTCAAAAGATTTTTCAGCGACATTATCCCAATACAAAATAACTTTCCTATCCCCAGCAATTGCCCTTAAAGTTGGTTTCTCCGGAGGTCTCGGGAAGTTATAGTTCGCATCATAAATCCCTTGCATAACTCTTTTATTAAAATACAGATCCTTTAAGTCCTCACCCATAAAAAGTATAAGTGAAAATCTTTCAGTCTGCTTTGATGTCAACGGAAAATATCCAGAACCAGCATCAAAATCAGGACCTTCAACATAACCTGTGATATATTGTTCAGGGACTTGCCAATTTCCAGGGGCAAGGCGCCTCCACATCTCTTCGTCATTAGCCATATTTATTGCTCCAGCTGGAACAAAGAAATCAAAACTCGTCAAACCAATTTGATCCGACTCATTTACATCAACAGCATCAAAGTGTGGTTCCCCAGGGGTTGGTGTCCCATCACCCTCACCAAAATCACCCGTCCCAGGAACACCATCTGCTCCAACATCATCCCAGTATGGATCCCAATCACCGTCGTTATCAATTCCATCATCTCTTCTTTCATCAATCATCGGATCATTCAGACCACGCCCAGTGAAATAGTTTTTATACGCAAGTGGGTTTAACTTATCAAAAATCACCCTGCCATCAGCAGTTTTACGGATTTGCCTATAATGAAGGTCAAAGTTCTCATCAATCAAACCATCAAGATCATCATCAATTCCATTGTTTGGAATTTCAACAAGTTCTTTACCGGACCAAATTACAAACGGAAGCCCAAGCGAATAAACCGTAACTGTGTCAGTATCGTTTTTGAAAAGCGTATCCAAAGAAACAACTTTTCTTTCGTAAACGGTTTGATAAACTCCATACATCTGTGAATAAACCTTTTTAACCTCAATCAAAACTATTTTATTATTTGGAAAATCGGGATTTGGTCCTGGATCAAACCGTGATAATACCCTGTTCATCCCATCAGGATTTAAAGGAGAAGGTGGGAAATCTTGAGCTTTAAATTTGGGACTGCCTGGATTATTGCTGTCACCATCGTTATCAATACCATCAAAAGGATTGCCCGGCGTTTCAAGAAAACCATATCCAAGGTAACCAACGCTTCCGATCCATTTCGGATTTGAACTTTTATCAATATATTTATCAGCATCCCATGAATATGTCAAGTCCTCAGCAGCATCAAAAAACGACAAATCATCTCTCCATTCGGTATTACCACTCGAACCACCACCAGCGCCAACCCAAGTTCCAACTAAAAATCCAAAAACAGTTCTCCTATAATCTGTTGTGCCTTCATTCGTTATATCATATATCCAAAAAATTCCATCTTCTGCTAAAACATTTGACCACTGCATTCCCCTTACCTTCACAAAAAGCCCGTGCCCCATTCTCGTTGAATCAGTCGAATCGGGTCTGAAACCATACCTTCTATTGTATTTTTCATCGTTGTTATCATCCATGACGAAATAACTTTCCTGGTCCGCATTTGTAATTCCCTTACCAAAATATCCATTCCAAAACGGTTTTCCAGTTGTTGTATCTATCCAATCTGGATGATCAGGCCAAAATGGTGGCCAAGTTTCAGGTAAATGACTCATTGCAACGCCTTTACCAGGTTCTTGAAGAGTTGGATTTGCATAACCTGGAACCGGCTCAAAACCCCAAAACTTTCCTCCACTTCCTGTCTCACCACCCGATGCACCACCAGGTCTATCAACCGGACAAATTACAACTGAATGAACCGTATCAACAACCACCCTTCCAAGCGCTGAATCAAATCTTGGGAAATACAACTCAACCCCGACAAGAATGCTGACATCACCCGCATAACCGTTGTCATCATATTTCCACGCAAGCGGTGGACCCTGATTTGAAGGTTGTGCTATTACCCCCCAATTACCAAATACCGTCTTGACAAGATTACCATTATGTATCCCAACCTTTCGAAAAGTCCTGTCGCCCCTTAACTTTTGAGCAATGGAAACATCAAACGAAATCAAATGAAGGATAGAAAAAAACAGAATTAAACCTAAAATTTTTCTCATGACTTAACTTAATTTTGTTTCAATTATCTACCGAAGAAAATCGTCAACCCAAATTCAATTCTTCTCGGCTCCGAATAAAAAGTTGGGTTTGTAAACCATTCGCCAAGTGGATTCACAAGCTGAACTGGCTGTTGTTTCAAAGCGCTGAGATAATCAAGTGTAAAATCGGGCCTTCCGGTATCGTTGTAAACACCATAGGCATTCTTTGTATCAAACACATTATAAACGCGAGCAAACAAAGAAAGTGTGAAGAACTTAAATTTAATGTCCTTATAAAGCCTAAGATCAACATTAAAAACAGAAGGCTTCTTTTCCGAGTTGATTAAAAGTGTGCCAATGTTCTTCGATTGCCTTGGCGTATACGGTGTCCCGCTTCCATATTGAGCAACAACACTCAAACCCCAACTTCCTGGAATTGAATAAGAAGCAGTTACATTCAATGTGTGTCTTTGATCCCAATCAAGCGGAATTATCTTTACCTCAGGCCATTGCCCACCAAGCCGAAGGCTTCGCGTTTGAGCTGGGTCAGATGCGTTTCCCTTTGCGACTTGAAAGGTATAATCAATTGTCAAAGCCCAATTATTCGAAAATCTTTTATCAAGCGATAAAACAATCCCTCGCACAAACCCAAAGTCTGTGTTCTCATACTTGTTATACCAAGCTGAGCCACCGAATATAAAAATTTCATCGGCTCTTGTCCCAGTTAAGTTTCTTATATCCCTGAAATACCCAGTTAACTCAACCGTTATGTCATTTGTGATTGCTTGTTGAACACCGATTTCACCACTTACAGTTTGCTCAGGCTTTAAATCAGCATTCCCAACAAGTCCAATATTTCCCGTCCCAGAACCAAGTTTAAATTCAGGATTTGTGTAAAGATATTCAAATGGCGGAATTTGGAAGAAATGACCGTAAGAAAAATGTATAACTCCACGATCGGTTATCGGAAAAGCAACACCTATTCTTGGACTCCACTGCCACTTTGGCTTCGCACGAATATACCAATATGCTCTTCTATCATCAACTGTTTTGGGAACATCTCCTTCATCTCCGTAAATCCCATTATTGTTTGTATCAAAGTACCTATTTTGCGGTTTTAAAGGTTGGTAGATATTTGGATCAGACGGATCAGCGAGTACATGCCAATCGGGATTAAAATAATCAAACCTAACCCCAACATTCAAAATTATCTCGTTAAATTCCATTTTATCCTGAATATAGTATGAAAATTCCTTCGGGTTATTTCTAAATAAGGTGTGTGATGGCTCACTTATATCAGGAATCCTCGTTTTAACATATGGATTCTTATCAAGAATCGGGTCCCTCGCCCTATCTTCATCAGATAAATCAAGATAAAACCCCTCAAAATAAATAGTATGATACCTGAACTCAACCCCGGTTTTCATTTGGTGAACTCTTGTAACCTGCGATGTTAAATCAAACTTTGCAACATATGTGCCAGTATTTCTATAAAAATGATCCATTTTCATCCCACCGGCAATAAAACTGTAAGGTCCGGGCTGAAGCAAAAGCTTAGGATGAACATATCTGGGATCGTATGGATCTTGAAAAACATAGTGTCTATAATCTTTGAAAAAGTATGAAAAACTCATTTGATAAAATGTCGTTTTGCTCAGCGTGTGATTTATCGAAAAGATGTTTGTAATCCCTTTATGAAAACGATTCAAATCACCGTCAGGGTTATACTTGAAAGCAAAATCAAAATTCCGATATTTCATGTATTCATACATGTAGTTATACGAAACCTTAAATGTCGGCGATAGATAAAATGTAAATTTGCTCTGCAAAAATATCTTTCTATTCCAATTCATCGGGACGAACGCGCTATCTCCAAATCCTTGTTCTGGATTTAAACTTATGATCCACTTGTTAGGATCAGGGTCGCGATTGTCAACTATGTTTTCCGGTTTAAACTTCCTTACTCCATAAAGCCATCCCCCAAAGTAAATCCATCTACCATTGAGATAAAAGAAAAGCTTATCCTTGATAACTGGGCCACTTAAATTCCCCTCAAAATTTCTAATTGACATAGGCTGAAACTTACTTAAACCAGTAAATATATTCGTATGAGCCGTGGCATACCCACCAAAATAGGTGGTGAAACTCCCATTCAAACTGTTGCCCCCATCCTTTGTAGCTATGTTTATAATTCCAGACATCGCCTGCCCATATTCCGCATTGAAAGCACCACTCACAAGTTGAAGCTCTTGGATCGATTTCCTATCAACTGAAATGACAGTGCTTCTGTCGTAAACATCTGTCACAGGAACACCATCAATCCAATATGCCACTTCCCCACTCCTACCACCACGAATATGACCCGCAACAACCCCAGCCTGCAATTCCAAAACTTCTTGAAACTCAGTGATAGGCAAGGCTTCTATTAACTCACTTCCAATTATAGCCGTCGAAGCAGTCAAATCTTTTTGCACAAGTGGTCTTTCAGCAACCACCACAACCTCTTGACCAAGCTCAATAACTGTTTGCTCAAGTTGGAAATCAAGTTTCGTGGTAAGATCAATCGAAACTTTTACACCTTCCTTTACAACCGTTTTATATCCAACTGCAGATGCTTTAACTTTATATACACCTGGTGGAACATTTATTATAGCATAATTCCCGTTTAAATCAGATGCTGCACCAAGGTATGTTCCTTCAATTATTATGTTTGCCCCGACTATTGGTTCCCCGGTTTGAGCATCTGTTACTCGCCCCGCTATCTTCCCTGTATTGCCACCTAAAACAATCGCAGGAATGAGAAGAGCGATAAAAAATTTTTTAAAATTCATGATAACCTCATTCTTTCTTTAAGGGCAACTGTTTCTTATAACTAATTCAGGGGTGAACTTTATATGCTCCGGCTTCGTTTTTTTATTATTTATTCTCTCAAAAAGTTTTTCAACCGCTATGACCCCCATTTCATACATTGGCTGTCTTACGGTTGTGAGCCCAAAATCTTTGGCAAGCTCTATATCATCAAAACCAATGATCGAAACATCCCCCGGAACCTTTATCCCATTTTCGTTTAAAGCTTCAATAACTCCAATCGCCTGAATATCACTTGAAACAAAAATAGCGGTTGGAAGCTTCCTGCTACGACTCAAGAGCTCCTTGCAAGCATAATATCCTGCCTCCCTATTAAATCCATCGAGCCTTGTATCTTTTGTCTCAATAAAAAATTCCTCGTAAAATTTTTTGCCATGATCAATAAGAGCCTGTTTAAATCCCTCAAATCTTTGTCTTGCTGGAACGCTTTCAAGCCGTGCAACAATCATCCCAATTTTTTCATGTCCAAGTTCAATTAAATGCTTAACAGCAATGTAAGCCCCTTTAAAATTGTCAACAGTAATTGAATCAAACTTGGGATGGAAGGTATCAACAAGCACTATTGGAATTTCTCGCTGAATGAAATATCTCGTATATGACTCAGGAAATTTCATCGAGAAGAAAAGAACACCATCAACTTTCCCACGATGAGTGCTCTTTTGAATATAATATTCAACTTGCGTCGCAGGATCATTAACCCCGTAAAGAACAAGGTCAAAACCAAACTCGGATATTTTGCTTTGAACCCCGCGAAGGACCTCAATGAAGAAATAGTTAGTAAAAAATGGAATTACAGCTGAAATTGCGTATGCTTTTTGCTTTGCTAATCTTTGTGCGTAAGTGTGTGGTTGGTAATTTAATCTTCTCGCTACGGCTAAAACCCTTCGCCTCGTCTCCTCCGAAACATGTGGATTCCCATTCAAAACCCTCGAAACCGTCCCTATCCCAACCTTAGCCTCGCGAGCTATGTCATAAATCGTTATCCCATAAAGAACTCATTTATTTTGGAAGTGCTTCCATAAGATAATAAAAAAATTTTTCGTTGTCAAGTTTAAAAGGCGAAAAATACTATTTCAACCCTCCGCTTTTCACTTAAGCAATAAAACTTTTGCCTTACCCCCAAATTCCCTCTCGCTTTCAAGCGAATTTGCAAACATTACGATAAAATATACACCAGAACCAACAACCTCACCTGAATCATTTCTCGCATCCCATTTAATAACCTTACGCCCCGGGTCAAATTTATCATCAACCAAAGTTCTAACTTTCCTACCCAAAACGTCAAATACAATTAATTTCACACTCGAATATTCAGGCACATCAAACTCAACCGCTGTCTCAAAATTGAACGGATTCGGATAGCTCGGATATAATTTATATTCCAATGGGAACTCACCAAAGTTTGCAATTGAAATATCAAACATCATCGGTTTGCTGACATTTTCAACACTTGCAATTACGGACGGTTCAGACTCAACAAATTGCTCCAGCGTCACCTTGGGCAAAACCAAAGTTAAAAGTACGCTTTCACCAATCTTCAAATATTTTTTGCCATCAGCATAAAGAAGAATGACAACCTCATTGAATTTATTCCTCGCCCATACAAAATTTAACCCAGCCGCATCCGGCATTTTCCAAACATCAATTTTACCAGGTAAAACTGACAATTTAAAATTAATTTGTAATCCTCTTAAATTTACCTCACTATTGACAAGCTTAACTCTAATTTTGCAAGATTCGTCACCGGGATTAAAAATTTCAAACTTTACAAAACTACTTCTCCCTGAACCGCTCTTGTTCAAAGTGTAAAATTTATCCCCGTTCTCGCCCGCCTTAAACGCTGGTTTACCACTAATAGAACTTATAACTCCTGGATAACTTGGCCATTCTCCTGAAGAAACAGCATCAACTAACACAGCAAGATCAAGTTGAGTTATTAAATCATCACCTTCGCCATTCGTTGGATCACCATCGCCCCCAGTTCCTTGTACATCTGCACTTTTTCTATCGGCTTTATCGGGATTAGAACCATCATACCCGTTTGGATCAGCTCCCCCACCGTAAAATGTTCTCGAACCCGTAACAGGATCATTCACAGGAACAGCAGAGTAATTTTCCATCACAAGATCAGCTATCGATGTCACATCGGAAATATCTATGTTCCCATCCCAATTTATATCACCGTACTTCCGGTTTTGAGCATACCCAGCTGGTGTAAAATAAGGCACAGTTATCGGCAGTTGGGTAGATGAAATAACTTGAAGAACAGTATAACCATCACTAACTGAAAAATTAGATGACGTATAAGGTGGATCAACTAAACGAATTACAGCTGGAGAAATGTTTGTTAAGTTTATATAGTAATTGCCATCAATGGTTGGAGCATTGAAAGTCAAAACCGCAACAAGATATGCACCTTCAAAGTCACCGTTATCAATTAAAAGTGACGAAATGGAATTCCCCGTTATCGTTACCCTTACGCCCCCAGAAATGTCAACTTTACTTATTGTAAAACCTCCGGAAATTGACGGATGCAGTGAAACATTGCTTGAATTTAAACTTATATCAGGACTTGTGATTTCAAAAGTGACCTCATAAACTCCCTGTTCAGGGTAAGTTCTATCAAGCCATTTAAGAAGAATATTAACAGTGTTCCCAGTTGAACCAGTTACGACAGAGATTGAATTTACAGCAAAACCAACAGTAAGTTGCTGCTCCAAAACATCTGGCACAGTTAAACCCGCAAGTGAAGGATTGGGCAAATTCATAATCGTTGTAAAACTACCCCCAACATAAATCCTACCTGACTCAAGCGATAATGCTAAGGTATAAACTATGTTGTTCGCGTTCGGATCCCACGATGTTACATTACCAGTGTTAACATCAATCCCTGCCACCCTATTTCTTGACACTCCACCGATAAGCGTAAATGCACCACCACAATAAACAGTCGAGCCTGTGACCGCTAATGTATATACTGTGTTATTTGCATCTGGATTCCAACTTAACAATGCCCCAGTATTTGCATCCAAAGCAGCGATATAATTTCTCCCTACCCCATTAACCGAAGTGAAAGCTCCACCAATATAGACAACGGAACCGTAAACTGCAACCGACCAAACCGTATTATTAACATTGGGGCTCCAATTGGATAACTCACCCGTTGTCAGATCAAAACGTGCAAGTCTGTTTCTTGTAAGAGCATCAATAGTTGTAAAAGAACCACCAACATAAAGATAATCACCTGAAACAAACATGGTATAAACAGCGCCATTCGCATTTGGATTCCACGATGTAAGTTGACCAGTGTTAATGTTAAACGAAGCAAGGTAATTTCTTGTTCTCGCAGCTCCTTGAGTAATACTCGTGAAAGCACCACCGACATAAAGAATCGAACCCTTACTCGAAAAACATCTAACATCACCATTTGCTGATGGATTCCACGAAGTTAAACTGCCGTCATTTAAATTAAATGAAGCTAATCGATTTCTAATTTGCCCTCCGACACTTGTGAATTGACCTCCGATAAAGAGATAAGGTTCAACAGCGAATATCGCTAAAACCGTGTTATTTGCTCCAGGATTCCAACTTGTTAAGTTTCCCGTTGATAAATCAATGCTCGCAATATAGTTGCGCCCTCTTACATTAATCCCGCCAAAATTACCAGCAATGTAGATTCTATCTAAGTATGATGAAAACGCATAAACACTATTATTTAAAACAGATGGATCCCACGCAGTTAAAGTGGCAAGAGATGTTGAAAAATCAAATTTCGCAACCCTACTTCTTGCTTGACCAGCTATTGATGTGAATATTCCTCCAACATAAAGCTCAGAACCATATGTTAAAACAGAATACACACTAGCATTTGCATTTGGATCCCACGCATTTAATGTCCCAAAGGGTAAATTAAAAGCACATAAACGATTTCTCCCGACACCACCGATCGTTGTAAACGCACCGCCAACAAATAAAAAATCCCCAAACGATGAACCTATTGAAAGCGAGTAAACAGTATTGTTTGCTCCACCTGTTGGATACCATATAACTGCGCCAGTTGATATACTCACACCCGCAATGCGATTTCTAGTAATCCCAGCTATGAGAGTAAATGTCCCACCCACATAAAGTATATTATTAGCACTATATAAAGCCAAAGTCATAACTAAACCATTTTGAACATTTGGATTCCATAAAGTCGGGCTTCCGGTAGATGCATCAATTGCAGCAAGTCGATTCCTCACTTGACCACCAATTGACGTAAATCCACCCCCAATATATACAACTCCACCGTAAGGCAAAATTGTATACACACTTCCATTCGCATTTGGATCCCAGACATCAACATTTCCAGTTGTTAGATCAACCCTTGCTATTCTATTTCTCGCAACCCCATTTAAACTTGTAAAATCTCCGCCAACATAGAGATAATCACCCGAAATTGAAAGGGCTCTTACAATTCCATTAGCCCCGGAAGGAAGAAAACTTAGATCAACAGATCCATCTGGTAAAATATGCGCTATATTTGTCCTTGAAACATTCCCAACCTGCGTAAAACTTCCACCTATATACCACCCCCCATTCCCATCGCTGACCACCGCATATATTGTTCCAGGACCTGTCCCACTTAAAACCTTCGGAAAATTAGGATAAGCATCGGATGTAGTTCTATCAACAACTGCCCCACCAGTTATCGGTCTATAAACTTGAGTAAATGTTCCACCGAAATATAACTGATTGTTATATCTCGCAGCTGCATAAATAGTCCCGTTTGTAGCCCAAAAATTTTCATCAATTGTTTGTCCATACAGGATGGCAGTAAAGACAATAGATATAAGTATGATTAGCTTCTTCACTCCCGCATCATTAATTTCTTTCCAACAGTAAAAATATATGAAAATTGTCCGACTCTTTCAATAAGTCATAAATATCCAACAAAATACAAAAAAGGGCGGGTTTAAACCCGCCCTTTTCCGAGTAAACAGAATTTTCACACCTTGAATCTTTACTTGACCAACACCATCTTTTTCACATCAACATACTTACCAGCCTCAAGTTTATAGAAATAAACCCCGCTCGGCAACCCGGATGCATCAAACTTAACATTATATCTTCCTGGTTCCTGCACCTCATTCACAAGCGTAGCAACTTCCTGACCAAGAATATTATAAACAACAAGTTTTACATTTGCTCTCACTGGAATATCATAAGTTATTGTCGTCATAGGGTTAAATGGATTTGGATAATTCTGATGCAACGCAAAACTTGTCGGAATACCAGCTGTTTCATCTTTTTCAACTTTTGTGAACATACCGACAAAATTGCCCGTCACAGGATCGATGAATATAACGAGCTCCCTTTGCCTTCCAGTCGCAGTATCAACCCCACTGTATATAGCATGGAAATAAATTTTCGTTGTATCTAAAGATTGAGAATAAAGATATGCGCCACCGGTATATTGATACATACCCCTAAAGGAAGCTCCACCATTTGCTTCTGCAACCGCAGCAAGCCCATCGCTGTCCTTATAACTACCAAATTGTAAAGGCTTATTCAATGGTATAGGTATATCGCCCAAATCAAGGAAGAAAGTATCAACTCCAGCAGCTCCGGCAATAAGCCAAACACTAAACTTACCACCCGTTCCAGTTCTATAACCGTAGTTCCATACATAGCATTTACCATCAATAAGACTATCTTCAAGTCCAAAAACATACACAAGCTTAGCATCGCTCGCATAACTTTTTGCTAAAGAATCCACCTCATTAAACTTTTGCTTCGCTGTTACAGCTGCGAATGAGAACTCAAACTTTTTAACCAATCTACCATTCGAAGGATTTAGGTAGATGATTAAAATTCCACCGAGATTATAACCAGTGGTATCTGACCTAATATAAACAATTCTCCAATATGGGTTTAACGTGTCGGGCGCTAAGTCATCATCTGGATAATTCCTTAAGTCATACATAACTCCCACTATAGCGTTCGGCCTACTTCTGAACACATAGCCACCATTCGCCTCAGCGCTATCAAAAGCAACATCACTATCAATAAAAGTCGCCGGTAAGTCAACTAATGCGGTTACCCCTGGCACTGACATAGTATCAAGATAAAGTCCCGCAAACGCACTCGCCAAAACATAAACATATTTACCTTTTGAAGGTGAATAAAAAATATAAGATGCAAAATATACCTTACCATCAAGTGTATCGGTTGGAATCTCCATTCCTTCAAAAGCACTAATTGCCTTCAACTTAACATCGTTAGCGTAGCTTTGAGCAAGCAACTTAGCACCGGGCAACATCCCATTTACAGTAAACGGTCTAATTTGCCAAACACCACTGATACTTAAACCGGAAACATTCCTACCACTAACAGTAATAGGATCAGGTTGACCATCTCCGTTGGCATCGTAAAACATAATTAAATCCATACCTGGATTAAACATGCCATCTCTTACTGTATCAAAAGCAGCAAATAAATAATATGTCCCATCACGAACATAGTTTATACTAAACGAGAAATCAGGTTTAACATTTGCTGCATACTTGACATTTACCTCTGACTCGACAAAGGGATTTCTGTCAAGCAATGCAACGATGCCGACACTTGGATCAACACCAAAAGTTTTCGAAGGCTGAATATTCAAAAACTTGAAAGATGGCGAGCTAAAATTAATCTCCTTCGAAAGCTTAACATCTCCAGAACCCGATCGAATATCAAATGCACCTATTGAATTGGAAATTTCCAACTTCAACTTGGCTAAATCAACTTTTGGAATTTCTGGAATTGAAACCACCTTGGGACTCACACTTACAGTCCCGCTTACAGTCCACTGCCCAATCGTTGAAGAAGTTGTAAAATTAACAACATATGGCTTGGAAAGCAATTCGCCGGTAGCTGAATAAGCACCAATCAAAACAATACAATAGTCTGTATTTGGAGCAAGTTTAGCCCACACACCAATGGTATCCAAAGTTCGACTTAAATATCCGGGCCCTAATTTAATTGAATCAATTGGATCAAAGGCAAGAAAGCTTAAAAATGGTGGCAGTCCTTGCCATCCCTCCGGAAAAGAAACGCTGGTGTCAATTGGACTTGAAAAAACAAAGTACATAAAAACAGAATCAGGCACAGAGGCTATACCTGACGCCCCACTTGTGGGGAATGAAGCTTTAACTTCAAATTGCTGAGTGTATACAGTTGAAAACATTAAAATCAGACCCAATAAAAGAATTAACCAACGCATAATGCTACCTCCCTAATTTTAATTTAAGTTCACTTTCAAAATAACCATTTTTATTGCAAAAGCAAAGTGATTTATATCACAATCACATGGGCGTGCTAACTTCAGCTCTTTTCCCCCCAACAAAAATGGTGTCGATATGATTGATTCCAAAAAAGTAAGGTATCATTCTATAATCCACGACATTAAAAATTAAAATGTCCGCCCTCTTTCCAACTTCGATACTTCCAGTTATATCCGAAATTCCAACCGCACCAGCAGAATTTAATGTCACCGCTGTTATCACTTCCTCAACCGTCATCCTCATTTGGGTACAAGCAATCGTCATCATAAGTTGCATATTTAAACTCATACACGAGCCCGGATTAAAATCCGTCGCAATCGCAACGGGAACACCAGCGTCAATCAACTTTCTTGCCGGCGCATACTGATAATTTAAAAAGAAAGAAACCCCAGGGAGTAAAACTGCCACTGAATCTGCTTTTGATAAAAGCTCAATATCTCCGTCACTTACATTTTCAAGATGATCAATTGAAATTGCTCCAACTTTCACACCAACTCCAACGCCACCATAATTTGAAAATTGCTCAGCGTGAATCTTCGGCAAAAGCCCAACTCTTTTCCCAGCATTTAAAATTTTCTCTGCATCATCAGGAGTGAAATAATCTTTCTCGCAGAAAACATCACAAAATCTCGCAAGCTTTCTCTTCGATATTTCCGGAATGACCACATCTATTAAAAACTTAACATAATCATCTTTTTTACCTTTGAACTCAGGCGGTATCGCATGTGCCCCAAGGAAAGTTGGTATCGTAAATGCCGGATTTCCATTTAACTCATTCGCAACCTCAAGAATTTTGACCTCATCATCAAGATTTAAACCATATCCGCTTTTTATCTCGATCGTCGTTGTCCCGTACGAAAGCGCCATCCTTGCATAATTACGAGCTATCTTAAGAAGATTTTCCTTAGTTTCTTCTCTCGTTTTTTTAACTGTGCTTAAAATCCCGCCACCCATTTCCGCGATTTGTTGATATGTAAAACCTTTTATCCTCAAGTCAAATTCACTTTCCCGCGTCCCCGCAAATACAAGATGCGTATGTGAGTCAACAAATCCAGGTAGGACAACTTTTCCAGTAGCGTCAACAATTTCAACTTCATCTCCATAAAGACCGAAATTGAAATCAATTGCCCTCCCAACCCATTCAATTTTTTCATCCTTTATTAAAACACTTCCCTTTTCAATTACAAAAATTTCCCCTTGCCTTCTCCCCCGTTTAACTTTATCCCCAAACGATGCAACCGTGACAACTTGATTAGCATTGTGAATTAAAATCATTTCTCCTTCTTCAGTCTCTCAATTTCCCTGTTAACCTCTTCAAGCTCCTCTTCCAACTGCTTTTTATAATCCTCAAGCATTTCAATATACTCCTCACGCGTTATATACGGGCGAAATCCCGTCCAAAATGTCTCAAAAGGTGGAAAACCAAATCCAAACCAAAATCCCCCAAATCCTTTTCCAAATCTTCTCCCTCTATGCCACCACATTTTCATCAAAGTTTTTATTTTAAAAACAAACTTTTTAAAGCAGTTTCGATGTCGGAATATTTGAACTCAAACCCTAACTCAAGCAATCTTTCTGGCTTAACTCTTTGACTTGATGTTAAAGCAACCTCCGTGAGTTCACTCCCAAATAGAACTTTAAGAGCAAATTTTGGCACAGGTAAAAAAGCGGGACGATTTAAAACTTTCGCAAATGTTTTCGTGAACTCCTCATTCGTCACAGGATTTGGAGAAACAACATTGTAAACACCGCTAACGGTTTCATTCTCAATGGCGAACTTGATAACTCTCGCAAGATCTTCAATATGAACCCAAGACATCCACATTTTCCCATCCCCTATCTTTCCACCAAGCCCAAGTTTAAATATCGGGGTTAACCTAGCAAGAAATCCACCATTTTCTCCAATGACTATACCAATTCTTAAAATTACGGTTCTAACTCCAAATTCACTTGCTCTCTTTGCTTCATTTTCCCAATCGATGCACAATTTTGAAAGAAAATCATCGCCATAACTTGAACTTTCAGTTAAAATCTCATCTCTTTTGCCTCCATAAATTCCAATCGCCGACGCAGATATGAAAGTTTTCCCCAATGAATCAACCTTTGAAAAAGCTTCAACTATTTTACGAGTTGAATCTATCCGTGAACTTCTCAATTTCTCCTTGACTTTCTCCGTCCACCTTTGCGAGATAGTTTCACCAATCAAGTTGATCAAAACATCGGCTCGCTGAACCACCTCAACTGGAAAATTTTCAGTTTCAGGATCCCATTTGAAAACATCAAATTCCTTTAAGCGCTCTGAAACCCTTTCGGGATTTCTGCTTGAAATTAAAACTCGATACCCATCCTTTAAAAGGAATTTAGCAACATAACTTCCTATAAAACCAGTCCCACCAGCAATCGCAATTGTTTTGCCCATAGTAACATTTTCAAATGTAAAGTTTTAAAAAGTGATTTTTTCCTTCAAGAAATCAAGAACCTCATCTTTGTGAATTCTTTCCTGTTTCATCGTGTCCCTATCTCTTACTGTAACAGTTCCATCTTGAAGCGTTTGAGAATCAACGGTGAAACAAAATGGAGTTCCGATCTCATCCTGTCTTCTATATCTTCTTCCGATCGATCCGCTATCATCATAGAAAACCTTAAAGTGCGGTTTTAACGATTTATAAATTTCAAACGCAATTTCAGGCATGTTTTCCCTATTGACAAGTGGCAAAACCGCCGCTTTTATCGGCGCAAGAAATGGATGTAAACGAAGCACAGTCCTTATCTCCTTGCCCGTATCTTCCTCGTCGTAAGCGTTGACAAGAACCGCAAGCAATGTCCTATCACATCCAGCCGATGTTTCAACTATGTATGGGATATATTTTTGACCAATCTCATCGTCATAATAACTTAAATCCTTGCCAGAAAATTGTTGATGTCTTGACAAGTCATAATCCGTTCTATTGTGTATCCCTTCAAGTTCCTGCCATCCAAACGGAAACTCAAACTGAATGTCGTAAGCAGCGGAAGCATAATGAGCAAGTTCATCTGGACCATGTTGATGGAAACGAAGTTTCTCAGGCTTTATTCCAATCCTTAAATACCATTTAAATCTTTCCTCACGCCACTTCTCAAACCATTCCATATCCGTTCCAGGTCGAACAAAATATTGCATCTCCATTTGTTCAAATTCCCTTGTTCTAAAAATGAAATTTCCAGGCGTTATCTCATTTCTAAATGCTTTACCTATCTGGGCTATACCAAACGGGATTTTTCTTCTCATTGAGATGTACACATTTTCAAAATTAACATAAATTCCCTGCGCTGTTTCGGGTCTAAGATAAACAACATGCGCTTCGTCCTCAACAGGACCCATAAATGTTTTAAACATTAGATTAAATCTCCTCGGCTCCGTCAATTCACCGCCACATTCGGGACACTTTTTGAGTTTTAAGTTCTCCTCAGGTATTTGATCCGCTCTAAAACGAAGTTTACATGACTTACAATCAACAAGTGGATCAGTGAAATTTTCAACATGCCCAGACGCCTCCCACACTTTCGGATGCATTAATATAGCAGCATCAAGCCCCTCAATATCATCCCTTTCATAAACCATCGCCCTCCACCATGCCTGCTTTATATTATTTTTAAGCTCAACCCCAAGCGGACCATAATCCCAACAGGCATTGATCCCACCATAAATCTCGCTTGATTGAAATATAAATCCCCTCCTCTTGCAAAGTGAAACAATTTTGTCCATCAATTGTGTTTGTGAAGATGTTGCGGTGTTCTTTTTAGACATATCTTCCAGCTTTTATTTTCGTTCACCTCAATGGTTTGAGAAAATTTAATTTTTGGGACTCAAATTTCAAAGTTTTAGCTAAAATTTCTAAATTTCAATAGAGCTCTCCAAATCCTAAAATAAAAAGCAAAGATTTATGAACACAATCGAACTCGCCAAGTCAGTCGTTTTAAAAACACTTCAAAAAGGCGCAGAAGAATGCGATGTCTTTATATCGATAGATGATGAGTTTTCAGCGATGATAAAAGATGCGGAGATCGAGTCCATAAAACAAGCGGTAACCCACGGGCTTGGCATAAGAGTTTTTAAAAATAAAAAAATTGGTTTCTCATACACAACCGATTTTTCCAACTTTGCAATTGAGAAAGCGATTGAAGAAGCAATCACACTTGCGGAAAATTCAACCCCTGAACCTGATAACGAATTACCCAAAATTGAAAATCAAAATGAAATAAAAATTTTCGACCCAAATGTTTTTTCAATAAATGTTGACGAGAAAATAAAAATCGCCAAAGAGATAGAAAGTTTCGCAAAATCTTATGACCCAAGAATAAAAGTTGAATCAACAGGCTTTGGCAATGTAATTCAACGTAGGACGCTCGCAAGCTCAAATGGATTTATCGGCGAATATGAAGGAACTATTTTTGAAATCTATTGCTCCACTATTGCCTCTGAAGATGGAGAAAGCCAGACAGGATTTTATTCCTCTGTGAGTAGATTTTTTGACAAACTTCAAACACCTGAATTCGTGGCAAAGAATGCAAGCATAAGGGCATTGCAACTTCTCCACCCACAGAAAATAAAAACTGGAAGATACCCTGTTATTTTTGATCCGATCACTTCCGCAACTCTCGTAAGTTATATCTCATCTGCAGTGAACGGCAAAAACACCTACAGAAAAATGAGCTTTTTATTTGATAAAATAGGTGAAAAAATTGCCAACGAATCTTTAACAGTAATTGATAACGGACGCTTTGAAGACGGGATCGCATCAAAACCATTTGATGACGAAGGGATTGAAACAAGAGAAAATTTGATCATTGAAAACGGAGTTTTAAAAATGTTCCTTCTCGACTCAATAACTGCAAAAAAATTTGCTTTACCTCCAACTGGAAACGCACATCGCAAATATAATACAATCCCTGCTCCAGCCCCAACAAATTTCTACATCAAACCTGGAAATAAATCACCAGAAGAAATCATAAATGAAATCAACGAAGGGTTGTTGATCACAAAGCTTATTGGTTTTGGAGTTGACATTGTTTCTGGTAATTTTTCTAAAGGAGCAAGTGGTTTATGGATAAAAAATGGTGAAATTGCATTCGCCGTGGATAAAATCACGATTGCGGACAATCTCAGCGATATTTTGAGAAATATTACCCTTGTTGGAAATGATATTATATTTTTTAGCAACATCGCATCACCGACAATTTTGGTCTCGGAAATGACGGTTACATGCGATTAAAGCAAAACAAAATCTAAAAATAGCCATGAAAGATTACGAACACATCGGAGCTGAAGCAAGCGTTCACATTGAACAAAACGATAAAACCTCAAACGATTTTGGAAAAATTATCCCAAAAGTAAAGGAAGAAGATATAAAATATGTTGAACAGAACTTCTGGCAAAAACTTGCCAGTTTGAAGGGAAAACACAGCTTCAAAAAAGATCTCCTCGCTCTTTATAGATTTATGAAAGACCCAGCGGTTTCAATTTTGAAGAAAGCAATAGCTGTAGGTGCGCTTTTATATTTTATTCTACCGCTCGATTCGATCCCAGATTTAACCCCTATCGTTGGCTTTCTCGATGATATAGGTATCGTGGTAATGGTTGTTAAGTACTTAAGCGATGAAATTAAGCGTTACTATTAACAGAAGGAGCGGGATAAACCCGCCCCTTAAACAGTTTAACTACTTTTTCTCTCTTTCCTTTCGAATCTTTTTGGCAAGATCAATTATCTCCTGATAGCTAAAAATATGCCCACCGTAAAGTTTTGAAAAGCTTTCGGCATCCTCTTTGCTTGAGAATGAAAATTCAGGCAACATGGCTCTCGCTGGTGAAATCACGCTACCAGTGACAAACCATGCTTTTTTAGCGTCAACTAATTTAAAAGTTTTAAAATCAACCACCTTAACATCTTTTACATTCTTACCTTCCATTATAGCGGTTGCACATCCAATCCCGCAGGCATGATAAACCGTATCATCAACTAAAATTTCAACGCTCGTCATCATTTTCTCAAAGACATCCATATTACAGACGCTACACACACCGATCTTACGCCCAAAATCAGGCTTAAGATAATCAAGCGCCGATTGCCCGAGGGCAACCAAAGGTATAAGAAAAATTAAAATTGAAATCGCAAAAATTTTGTTCTTCATTTTTACTCTCCAAGCTTTATTGCTAAGTTCACAAAGAAACTTCTACCAGGTTCATAGACCGGGACACCTGTCGTCCGTATCCGCCTGTTCAGATGTTCATAATAGGTTTTATTTAACAAGTTGTTCACCCCAAGTGAAATATCCACAAATTTGAAATAGTCAATGCTCATCACAAAATTAACGAGCACGAATCCCGGTGTTTGAGTTTCACCGTAACTTGTTGAAACATCGCTTTTTCTAGCAACAGCCCTTACTGTAAGTTCGGGCACCACTTTCCCACCAAACAAATTATAATAAATTGTCGTCCTCGCCTCAAGCGGTGGAATTTCTGGCAAGGGCTCATCAGTCACCGCGTTCCAGGCTTTTGTCCTGAAAATATTCAAGCTAAATCCATAATCCCTGCTAAATGTTGAAGTATAACCTATCTCAAAGCCCCAAAGCCTCGCGCTCTCAATATTGATAAATTGCTTCACCCCAAGGACCCCCATATTCTTAGGCATTAAATCCGGTCTCACCTTAGCACTGATAAAATTCTTAACATAATAATAGAAGACATCACCCTTGACAACGCCACCGAGCATTTTGCTGTTTAAAATTAAATCAATGCTGTTGTTCGTCTCAGGCTTCAACAAAGGATTTCCGATATAATCATAGTTGTCAAGTCCAATTGGCAAAAAGTTTATATACCTCTCACTTATATTCGGGCTTCGCTTACTTGAAGCAAGCAAAACTGATAACTTAACATTTGATGTCACCGCTTTATCAATTCCAGCGCTCACGCTGAAACTATAGTGCTTAGATGAAAGTGAGCTAAATAGCCCTGCAAAAGATGAAGCGGGTGTTCTCGCATCGGCGTAGTTTAAATCATATCTTGCTGAAAATATCAAGTTAAAATCATAAACACCCGTTCTGTATTCCGAGAAAACACCTAAATTTGAAATATAAGAATTCTGCCAAACGGTGTCTTTAAATGTCTTCCCAGCCATAGGTCCTGTCAACATTTTCCTCGTTCTAAATCCATCCTTTTCAACCTTCGAATAATCAAAGCCAAGATAAACTACGCTCTTACCCAAAATTAAACCGACCTCAGCTCGAGCTCCTTGAGTCAATGTGTTAACATCTGTAACTGCCTCAACCATCATCCTTGTCGGTTTAAATTCATTATCCATTATGTGATGGACTTTTGAATAATAAGCCTTCAAATTAATAGCGTTAATCAAACTGCTTAAATTCTTTGAAACATAATCAGCTGAAATTATCCTTGAATCACTTCTCCTTTCATCCATTAAAAGGGCTGGAAAGAAAACATTCCGGGCATATATCCCGCGAACTGAGACTTGAAGTCTATGGTTATCACCTGGATTAAATCCAAATTTGCCAGACCAATCTTTTATATTAAAGCCCGCCTGAACTTGATTTCCTGAACCATCCTTATAGTTTCCATAATCTTTCATTCCACCCGACACCGCAAAATCAAATAATCTTTGACCACCTGACAAAGTCAACTTTGCAACCTTCCCATTCCAATTACTTTCATATCCGGTCTCAAGCTTCCCTCCAACTGAAAATTTATCAAATCTTTTCGGCTTTATCAGAACAAAATTAAGAACGCCACCCAAGTTTGGACCATAACGAAGAGCATAAGGTCCTTTTAAAATTTCAACTTTTTCCAAATCCTCGGCTTGAACATGTGAAGCTGGCGGATCCATTCTAATTGGACAAGCAGGCTCAATCTTTATACCATTATCAATTTGAACGTTCAACTGATCAAATTTCAAACCCCTAACAACAGGGTCAAGAGCATATCCACCTTTTTTTACTGCTGATACATTTGAAAAGTTTTTGACAAATTCACCAAGATCACGTGGCGCCTTCTTCGTTATCTCCCTGCCTCCAATCTCAGCCTGATTATATACTTCAGCAGGCTTGCCAAAAACTACAATCTCTTCAACCGAAAAATAGGGTAGCTCCTCTAAGTAAATCTCAAGCGTCTTAACTTCACCTAAGCCAAGCGAAACCACTTCTTTTGCACGCTTATATCCAACATAGGAAACAGAAACAGTGTAATTCCCTGGCTCAAGATTTTTAATCTCAAAATAACCTTTGAAATCCGTAACATCACCGCGATTTGTACCTTCAAGCCAAACATTCGCATTTACAAGCGGATATTTAGCTTTAGAATCATAAACAAAACCGCGAATCAAGCCTTTCTCTTGAGCAAAATAGCTTTGTGAAATGGTAAAAATTAAGGCTATGAGAGCTAAAAACTTAATTCGCATAGCACTCCTCCTGAGTTTAATTTTTTAAAATTCAAGTTTTTAATCAATTGGGAATTATCAGATATTTACCTACAATTCCTCCTCAGGAGGGTGAAATATGTCAGATTGAATTGGTAAGAATTTTAAAACTTCAGAAAATGCAAGGAAGGGATCTCGAAATGAAAATGAAAATTTATTCTCAACAATGATAAGCCCTTCTTCCGTAGGAGATTTAGAAACGATCTGCCCCTTTTTACAACCACATCCTTCAGAATCAAAGCAAACCGAATTTATCAAATTAACAACAACTTTACCCTTACAACCACACCCACAATTTTCATTACAATGACAAATATCTCCGTGATGATGATGTTTATAAAATATCTGCGACCCATAATTCAAAAACATGATGAAAACAAGTAAAATAGAAGCCATACTATTTATCAAACATTTCAACACCGCTTGTCAGTTCATAATTCTTTAACCATTAAAAGCGGGGGATATAAAAACATATCCCCCAAAAGACATAAAGAAAGTTTTAAAATCTTAACTTCCTTTCTTTTTAACCTTAACACTCAAACTATTCAAAGCGACTGTTAATTTCGTCCCCGCCTCGACATAATATCTCCACGCATAACCAAGCTGTGTAAAGACATCTTCGTTATATTCACCTTTGTCCATTCTTGCTTTTTGCTTATTCATTATCTCATCGCCGAGATTTATCCAATATTGTGCATCAGCCACATCTTTCTTAACGACATCAGTTTGTTCTGATTTCTTCACTTGATCAAGTAAGTTCAAAACAACTTGTTTAACCGCAAGGTTATCATTATACTGCTTTTCACACGTTGTCTTCCAATCCTTTTGCCCCTGTGCAAGTGCGATGCTAAGTGTGAAAACCAAACTTGTTAAGATAAAAATTACCTTCTTCATTTTCTCCTCCACAAATTTGTTTTAAGTTATGTCTTGTTTTGAAAAAATTTTAACTGCTAAAAAAACAGAGAAAATGAACCACAGAAGTAAAACAAGAATTAAAACCACATACGCTTGAAGACTTCCACCTAAAAACTTCAAAAACGCAGCCCCAGCAGGTCCAAAAATTTCAGGGGAATTCAAAGTTATCAAACTTAACACACGAACGATATCAACTGGATTCCCAAGAAGTGAAATCATCGCGAATTTAGCTGCCAACTTCCCCCTTAACAAAGTTGTCGCACCGATTATCACCAAATCATAAAAGATTAGAAAAGTGAACCAAACAAGAATTGAAATCCCAAAAGCCCGACCCCTTTGCTTTGCTAAGGCAGATATAAAAGCCGAAATCCCAAGAAAGATGAAAGCGAGCAAATTTGAAAGCAGAACAAAAACAAAATATCTAAATACGCCTTCCGAACCAACCCTAAACAAAATGATGAACCCACTTATACCAAAACCCAAAGCCATAGATGAAAAAATGATGATCATAAGACCAAGCAACTTGCCAATGTAAATTTCCCAACGATTTAAAGGTTGAGCAAATATCAGTTCGTTAAATCTACCATCGCTGGAGAAGCTAATAACACCAATCACGAGCGAAACAAGTGGGATAATATACAAAACAAGGTTAAGCAAACTTAATGTGGTCCTCGAAAAATCTTGCATACTTCCAGTATAACCACTCGCGCTTAAACCAAAATAAGAAATGCCGAGAACAAGAATTGTAAATATCAATGTAAAAATGTGCGTCCACTTGTTCCTCACACCCACGATAACTTCTGTTTCAGCAATCGTGTAAATAGCGTTTCCTTTCATCTTACTTCAAAATTTTGATTTCAAGCTGTTCATAAGGAAATTCCTCACCACCGTATTCATTTAAAAATTTCTCCAACGACTCCCTCGTTTTAAATGTTGCAACAAAATAATTCATCGGGGTTTGAATTTTTTCGGACATAGCAAAATAAGCATTTTCAATTCTTACCCATTCCTTTGTATAAAAATCACGAACGAACATCACCGAACCCTCTGGCAAACCTTGCATCTTTTTAAATTCAATCATACAGCCAATATCATCAAACTTATAAACCTCACCATTCGGGGTCACAATTTCAGTGGCGAAGTTAAGTTGAGAAATTGCCATCTTACAAAGGTAACAAATGTCGTGTGGCTCGATTTCCTCAGGTTTCATTTCTCGCGAACATGAATAGATTAAAAAAGTTAAAAGTGAAATTAAAATTGTTTTAATTCCTGCTTTCATGTTCTTCTACCAATTTCTGATAAATTGATTCAAACGACTGACTTGATGTTTGAAAATTCTCAATTTGTGCCCCATTTTCCTTGAGATTGAAAATTATGTCAAGGATCTTGCTTGAATCAGCCCTCACGATCATGCTCGTTCCATTTCTCTTGACCTCCATTGCCCCAAAATTATACGCAAGATCGACAAATTCATCTTTCATATTTTTAACAATCAAATAAATTTTGGATTCAAACTTTAACTTTCTCTTAAGTTCAGATGCGCTTTCAAATGTTATCAATTTCCCACTGACAAGAATCCCAACTTTATCCGCAAGTTCGTCAACCTCATTTAAAAGGTGAGTTGTAAAAAGAATTGTCTTCCCTTCCTTTTTTAGCGAAGAAAGCAAAGATTTAAACCTCATAACTCCTTCGGGATCTAAACTCAGCGTAGGCTCATCAAGAATTAAAATTGGAACATCAGGCATAAGAGCAATTGCAATCCCAAGCCGTTGAATATTGCCCCCAGATAACTCCCTTGCGTATTTCCCAAGTATATCCCTCAAGTTGAGCATCTCAATCACATATTCCACCCTTTGAATAGGTAAATTTCTTAACTTTCTAAAAAACTCAAGTATTTCCACAACTTTTAAATTCTCATATAAAGAAATCCTCTGGGGTAAAAAACTTAAATAACCTCTTGCCTCCTTAGGGTTAACCCGAACATTTATCCCATTCACATAAATCTCACCTTCATCTGGGATGACGAGTCCAACGATCGATTTAAGCGTTGTGGTTTTCCCGCTACCATTTGGTCCAAGCAAAACAACTGTCTCATTTTCCCCAACATCAAAACTCACACCGTTGACAGCTACCACATTTTTAAACGATTTTCTCAAACCTTTAACCGATAGCATATAACTTTCTTAATTTCTTTGATTTGAAGAAAACGATCAAAAAAGGGACAGAGGCACACAAGAAAACAAAACCTGTCCCCATAAAGGCGATTCTTTTACTTTCGATTTTTTCAGCTTCACCCCTTTTAACAAGATATGACAAGTTTGGAATCTCAACCTTTCGCATCAACGGATGTTCATCATAAATTTTAAATGATTTAACAATTGGCATCGTTCTTTCAGCGATCTCAATCGCCCTCGCAGATGGGCTTGAAAGGTAAAGTTGAATTACTGGATATTTACCTTGAATATCCTCAAATACATTTGTTAATTTAAATTTAACATCGCTAACGCCGTCATCGTCAAGATCATAACCAAGAAAACCATCCCAATAATTCCCTCTGCCTTGATAACTAAATGATACCGTTTTTGGATTACCAATAGTTCTTATCAAAGCGAGATTTCCGATAAAGTTATTCTCGTAAATTTTATCATAGTTCGCACTTGCAAAAAGAGCAATGGCAAGATCATTATTTTGAACTAAATTGCGCCTGACTATATTATAATTCGTGCCTTCAAAATGAAGCCCGATTGAATTATCAAGTATATAATTTTCTTCCGCAACGCAATAGTCGCATGATTGAAGCAAAAGTCCATACGAACTAAATCCTCTGTTTCTCGCAAATATATTTCGCCTGAAGTAAATGTGCCTTGAATACATTACAGCCCCACCAACAACATTATCAATAAAAACATTCTCCTCAAATGAATTTGAATCAGAAAACATATAATGTATCCCGTATCTTAAATCCGTTGCGTAATTTTTCCTGATCAAGTTATTTGCAGACTCTTGAATATACATCCCATCTCTCACCTTCGTAATAAAATTCTCCTCGACCAAATTATTTCTTGAATTCCAAATGTGTAACCCACTACCTCTTTCCCCAATTCCAAGATAGGGTCGACCGATAACTGTGTTATGCCTGACGACATTATTATTTGCAGCAAAAAAGTAAATGCCAAATAAAACATCCTCAAGAAGATTATTCTCAATCACATTAAATGATGATTTCAACAAAATCCCAGAGTCTTCCTTTTGAAGTAGATTCCCACCGCCAGTAATTTTAAATCCATTTACAACACATGAATCTGCAAGCACCGTAACTGTGCTACCCCAGTTTTCACCCTTTACCCAAGGTCTTCCAACCCCAATCAAAACGACAGGTTTTTCAAGAAAGATATTTCCGTAATATTCTCCACCGTAAACATAAATCGTATCATGTGGTTTCGCAAATTGAAGCGCCTCTTTTATACTCTTAAATTCGTAATTCTTCCCAACTTTCAAAACATCGGCGTTTAATGAGTTCACAATTAACAAAATTAAAAAAATATGTCCCCAAAATTTTCTCATTCTGATGGTTTAACTTCTCTTAATGTTAAAAACAAAGCAATAACAAGAACTATAAGCGAAAGAAAAAGTCCTAATGAACCGAGACTTGGATAACTATAAACGGTAAATTGTGCTATCATCTTTTTTCCAAAAAGCGGTGGCGTAAACGGCTGAACTTTAATCGGAGCATCTGGCGCGAGATTGTGTCCATAGGTATAAAGCTTGTTATAAAAGTCAAGGATCGAAAAAATTCCAATATAAGAATACATTACTATCAGATCAATAAGCGTTGAAACCTTACCAAGAATAATAGCCCTTAACACAAGAAGTCCAAGTGCACCGAAAACAAAAGGAAGATATGTAAACTCTGGGAAATCGCTTTGAGATAAAGGTTTCATTCCAATGTAATGATTAAGTGTGTTAATTTCCCGAAGATCATCTCTGCCAGCTGTTTTCCCGCCTTCAAGTTTGTAGGAGTAAATGTAAAGTTTTAAACCATCAGGATAAAAAGTCGCAAAAAATTGCATTCTCCACAAGGGGAAGAAAAAAACCGCAAGAAGAAATAGGACAGAAATTAAAAGTGCTATTCTTGATTTCAAGTTTAAAGGTGTATCCTGGAATTTTTCCCACTTTTGAAGTATGCGCTCCATTGTAGTTTCCTTAATTTTTTTTAAAGGAAGAGGTGACCCTAATTAGGGCCACCTCAATATAAGTTTATCTTTGTGCTACACCTGCTCCACCTCTTGGCTTGACAAGCAAGTAACCTTGCATCTCCTGATGTAAAGCTGAACAGAAATTAGTGCAATAGAATGGGAACACGCCAGGTTTATTCGCGACAAATTCAATTGTCTTAGTCTCACCGGGGTCAACAACAACGTTTATGTCGTATTCACAAATTGCAAAACCATGAATCTCATCCGTCGTTTGCTCAATGTTTGTCAGGTGAATTATAACTTTATCACCCTGGTTAACTTCAATCTTCCACGGCTGGAATCTTGACCTGACAGCAATCATCCAAACCTCAACTGTGTTCCCTTTTCTAACTATCTTCGCATCTTTCTCATCCCATATCGCATTTGGTTTCGTGTTCTCAATCCCTTTCCGATAAACCTCAAAAACCTTATCTTTTAATTTGTCGGCTCTTATCGCTTGAGCATAGTGTGGCTCAGGCTCTGTGAAAGCGTCATAAAGCAATCTCATCTTCTCGCCAGTTATATCTATCAATTGTGATGCTTCAGGCTGGCTCGGTCCAACTGGAAGATGTCTTCCATGTGAAAGTTTGTTCAAAGCGATAACATATTTGCCCGCGGGCTTCTTGGTATCGCCTTCAGGAACACAAAGGTGCCCAATATTGTAAGCAATCGGGATTTTATCAACAACTTCCCATGTCCCAAGCTTCCACTTCGCGATTGCGCTCTCAACGAAAAGTGATGTATAAGCATAACCTTGATCATCAAATTGAGTATGAAGTGGACCAAGCCCAACTGGAACCTCAGCCTCGCGCACGCTTTCATATCTTAACACTGGGATTCCATCTTCTTCTCCAACAAAATCTTTATTTTCAATAGCCTTAAGCATTTTCTCAAAGTTATAAACCGTCGTTATGCTCTGCAATTTTCCACTACCAACGATCCACTTTCCATCCGGGCTAACATCAACACCGTGCGGTGACTTCGCACATGGCATAAGATAAACAACTCCAGGTGCCTCTTTTGGATCAATCACCCTAACTCCAGAGATGAGTTTATACTTCCCAGCCTTCAAATATTCCTCGGCTTTCTTCCAGTTAACAGCAGCGATATAATCACGATCATTTTGTGAAGCTGTGATCTCAAGTATTCCAGTTGCTCTTTCAGAGTTATAGCATGTCCAGAAAACCCAGCCATGGCTTGGACCCTTTCCAGCATCACCAAGATCAAAGTTAAACGGTGGCATCAGAACTTGGAATCCATGCTTATCGTCCATTCTCATTTCACCCGTTTTGGGATCAACTTCAACGAGAGCAACTATGCCATGATATCTTTTTGCATATTCTTCAACCGGAACATAAGTCCCCTTGGGAATCGGAACTGAAAACCTTGTTGCTATCGTGACATATTCGGTGTTCTCGGTTACAAAGGTAGAACCATGGTTCCCCGAAAGGTTCGGAATTGGACCAAGAATTTGCTTTGTCTTAAACTCTCTAAGATCAATCCTCGCAATCCTATTATTTGCGTTATCATTGATGAAAAGCCATCTACCATCATATTCACCATTTGTCTCACTTAATGCAGGATGATGTGCATCTCCCCAAGTGTAACCACCAAGCATTTCCTTTGTCTCTTTGTCAAAACCATAACCTGTAGATGGATAAGGAGTGAATACAGGGATTGTACAAATGTGCCTCATCGATGGAATTCCCGCCACGAAAATCTGTCCTGAGTGACCACCGGAATAGAAGAGATAAAATTCATCAAGGTCACCCGGCGGAACATAAGTTGCAAGCGCAGCTTCCGCTGCTTCACCTTTTACAGCTTCTTTACCAGGTTTACAACTGTGGAAAACAAGTGCGACAGCGATGAAAATAACTAAAATGCCTAATGCGATTTGAATTTGGCTTCTCATGGCTCTACGCCTCCTTTAATTTTTAATGTTTTGAGGTTAATTGTTGTTTGCGGTATTTCTCATACGCTTTCGTTAGGAGTTCAACCACTTGCACCTTTTCAGAATCAGTCAACATAATTTGACTACCCAAAACAATAGACATCGTTCCTGTGGGTTCCTTAATGAAGTTTTCAAGTGTCTTCCCGAATCTACTCTGGACATCTTCGAGAGCATTGCTAAGATCAGGCCCAATTTTAGCAGCGGATTCGATCCCAAATACAGAAATTGAATGGCATACAAAACATCCTTTATTTACAAAGAAAGCACCTTCTCCCTCTCGCATCTGCCTTTCTTTCTCAATTTCTTCAGGCGTCGGCAAATCAGCGAGCGCAGTATAAGATTGCGGATAATACTCAGGAGGTAGATTAACCTTTTTCCAACTCATCGTTAAAAGTGTTAAAGCTATCGCTTCCCTCGAGCCAAACCCCATCTCGGGCATTATACTTTCTGGAGAAACCATTTTGGGATTTTTAAAATGTGCGACATGCCATGCAAAGACGGATTTGTAACCACCAATTCTTGAATAATCAAATTGCTCCGGCGCTTTATCCCCCTCATAAGTAAGATCAGGCCCTATTACCCCACCACGACCGTTAATTTTATGACACGCACGACAACCTTTTTCCTTTACAAGTTTTTTAGCATAGTTTATATAATCAGCCCCAGGTGTCAATGTATCATATCGATGGCATATATTGCAATTCATCTGCAATAAAACCTTTCTATCCGGCGGTCTGTAAATATCCTCAAGTTCTTTCCCAAGCAGCGGTTCCTCCCAATGTTCAATGAAACCATGAGCTTCTTCTTTATTTAACGCATACCCTTGACCGCCATGACATATCGTGCATCCATATTTTTGGAGCGGATGCTTATCAAGAATTTCCTTTGGATGAGTTTTAAACGGATTGGGCGCATTTTCAAGCCCCTTCCATTCATACCCCATATGGCAAGTTATACATCTATCAACTCTGTTGAGCTCCTTAACATAAATTTGCTTAACTCCAAATTCAATCGCTTTCGCCTTCTCTTCCCCCAGCTTCTCACTGACATATCGTTTAAATTCGGATTGATATTTCTTCCATTCAGGCGTAAAATACCCAATATACATGATGATGGTCACAATTAGCCCCATTAACGCCACAGCATAAACTATAGTTACATCCTTTTTGAGTTTGCTTTTATCCATCTTCACTTTTTAATTTTTTTTAAAATTTCTTCGGCAATTGAGGCCATGGCTCCCATGGGAAATAAAACTCCCAATTTGGTCCTCTCATATAAGTCCCAATGATTATCAAAACAATCACCAAGAAACATAAGACAAGGAAAACTATATTTTGTCTCATTCTTTCTTTGCTGAACCAAACCCCAGTGCTAAGATTTGAACTTTTATCAAGATATGGCCATATAGCAAGCAAAATCACCAAAATTCCTGGAATTAAAATTCCACCTACAAGTGCACCATTTAAAACAAAACCACCTATCCTTATCGTCGTTATAGCCACAAGCTCCTGCAACCATAGGAAATACCAAGGCGCCTTTGCAGGGTTTGGCGTCACATTTGGATTCGCTGGTTCTTCAAGTGGCGCATGAATAAACAAACTTATCAAAACAACAAAAACAAATGTCCCAAGCATAACAAGCCCAATTCTACGAATTAAAAACGGCACTGAATTAACAGTATATTTCTCCTCGTCAATCAAACTTGTCTCAACTTGAACTGTTCTCCCAGCCGTCAACCCAAGCAAAGAATATGTCTTACTTTTCATCCCATCCTTAACTTTTTCTTTCTTCTGACTTAGCACAAGGTTATCAACACACGCAAGTCCTCCGTCCTTTCTTATCCTCCACATATGATATGAGAAAAGTATTAAAACCGCAGCAGGCAAAAAGAAACAATGAAGCACATAAAATCTTATCAAAGCATTTTGCTCAATCTCATGCCCACCCAAAAGAACAAACCTTATCCACTCGCCCACAATTGGAGCATTTTTAGCGATATTTGTTCCAACCGTTATAGCCCAAAAAGCAAGCTGATCCCAAGGCAAAAGATAACCTGTGAATGAAAGAAACAAAGTTATAAGAAGAAGAATGACACCGACAATCCAATTTAACGGTCTGTTTTGACCAACACCAATGCCATTTTTATACGCCCCTGTCAAGAATACCCTGACCATATGAAGAAAAACAAACGCAACCATCAAATGCGCAGAATTTCTATGCATCGCTCTTATAAACCATCCAAACGAGACAACATACTCTATGTCCTTAACACTTTGATATGCCCTTTCAACAGAAGGAACATACAGAAACATTAAAACAACACCTGTCAAAGTCAGTATCAAAAACAACGTAGCTGTTATAGTTCCAAGCCAAAGCGAATATCCCCAAGATAAACTTTTTAATGTAACTTTCGCTGGAAACCAGTGAAGCAAAAGATTGCGAACGATTGAATCACCAGCTTCCTTTTCAGACCTCGGTGCCCATGTCCAAAACAAACTTCGTTTCGTTAATTTTTTGCCGTTAACTTTAACTTCAGCCATAAAATACCCAGTTTTATTTTACACTGTTAACTTATAGTTTTGTGATACTTTTTTACCCAAATCGACGACAAGTTTACCATCTTCAGGGGAAACCTCAACCTTAACCCAATCAAGTGGCCTTGGCGCAGGTCCAGCATAATTAGTCCCATCGCCATAAAACTTCGATCCATGGCATGGGCAATGAAATTCCCATTTTACCTCAACCTCTTTTCCCCCTATTTTCACAACTTTTGGCTTTGAAAGACCAACATACTTAACCGTACAGCCAAGGTGTGTGCAGACTGCTGAGATCGCATAAAATGTTTTACCCTCACGAAATATGTATGTCTTGATATCATCGATAAAAGTTACACCATCAGGAATTTTATCAGGTTCGTCAAGTTTAACCCGCCTTGTCCCCTCATAACTTACATTTGGAAACAATGACCTCACCCATGTATAAATCTGCCCTGCAAGAGCCAAAAGTAGAGAACCGATCCCTAAATTTTTCAAGAATTCTCTCCTGTCAAGTTTCATGCTCCCTCCAACAAATTTTTTATTTTTTAATCCTCAACTATTTCTTGCTCAACATAATACATCCTTTCCATCGTCATTGCATCGGTCGGACAAATGATGGCACACAAACCACACCTTATGCATTTCTCATCGTCCTTGATCATAGCGGATAATGGAACATCGTCAGTAAATTGATAATGCTGTAAAAGTTTTTCCTTCACCTCGTCTTCAAGTTCAATCTCCTCAATTGGAACAAGCTTCAAACAATATTCAGGGCAAACATCAACACAAGCACCGCACAAAACGCATTTCTCAGCATCATAAATTGTTTGGATATGACACAGCAAACATCTTTTCGCTTGCTCAACTGCCCGTTCTTCGGTGTAATTCATTTCAACTTCAGCCACCCCAGTTCTTCTATCGATTGGAATAACATCGGGTGCTTTCCTCGGTGTTATCTCATAACCAACATATGTTGAGTAATCCTGCTTTCTAATCTTTTCAATCGAAAGATTGAAAACTTTCTTCGTTTTTAATCCCCTTAAATAATTATCAATTGATATCGCAGCTTGTTTCCCATTTGCAATTGCGTCAATTAAATTCCTCGGTCCAAATGCGACATCACCTCCAGCGAAAACACCAGGAACACTCGTCGCAAGTGTCTCACGATCTACCTTTATCGTCCCAGCTGCGGTAAGTTCAATCCCATCCTCTGGCTTTATAAAGTTCAAATTCGGTCTTTGACCTATCGCAAGTATAACAGTATCAGCTTCCATATATTCACTTATACTCTCATCAAAGATCGGATTGAACCTGCCATCTTCATCATAAGTTCTCTTGACCCCAATAAATTCAATCCCTTTAACTTTTCCATTCTCGCCAATAAATCTTTTAACCCCTCTTTGCGGATGAAAGATGATCCCCTCTTTAACAGCCTCTTCAAATTCCTCTTTCCCCTGAGCAGTTCTTAACACTGGCATCTCCTCGAACGACTCCAAACTTGCGATGTGAATTTCCAAAACCCCAGCCCTTCGCGCAGTCCTTGCAGCATCCATAACGATGGTATATGTTGAGCCATTCCCCAATTTTTCCTTCTCTTCCATCTCAACCGCCATTCTCAAAGCAGTCCTCGCAGCGTCAAACGCAACAAACCCACCTCCAATTACGACAACTTTTTCCCCAAGCTCAACTCTATAACCGTTATTAACATTTACCAAAAAATCAATCGCTTTTATAATGCCATCAAGATTTGCTCCTTCAACATTCATTTCCCTTCCTTCTTGCGTCCCAACAGCGATAAATATCGCATCAAATTCCTCTTTTAATTCTTTAATTCCAAAATTTTTCGTTAAGGGCGTGAGTGTTCTTATCTCAACACCGAGCCCCAAAATTTTGTTAATTTCCTTTTCTATTATACCCCTCGACAACCTAAACTCAGGTATCCCATGCCTCATCATTCCGCCAAGCACATTTGAAGCCTCAAAAATTGTAACTTGATAACCAATCACTGCAAGATCATGCGCACAAGAAAGCCCCGCAGGTCCCGCTCCAATTATTGCTACTTTTTTATCTCTTACATCTACCTTTCTGACCTTTGTAAGCGTTGGCAGATGCCAAAACAGTTTATTGTCTTGCGCATCAAAATCACTCTCAAAAATTTCGTCCTGTGTATTCGGATAAAGCGATTCAACTCCGTATTTTTCAGTTAAAAATCTCTTTAACGCCCTTATCGTTACGGGTTTATCAATGCTTCCGCGCCTGCAAAAATCTTCACAAGGAGCTGCGCACACTCTCCCGCATACAGATGCAAATGGATTGGGTGATCGAGCAACAAAATATGCTTCTTTATATTTCCCCTCGGCGATCAGTTGAACATATCTGCCAGCGTCTGTATGAATTGGACATGCCGCCTGACACTTAACTTGCTTCTGCCAATGCAATAAATCGGGCAAGAAAACCTTGTAACCCATTCAATTAATACCCATTTGAGTTTTAATTTTTTTCAACAAAATAAAATCTTCGGCGAATTGTAAAACCCTCTTGCCATTCCTTAACTCCTTGACAAGATCTGCTAAACTTTCATGATCAAGAATAGCTCTTACTTGGTTTCTTATTTTAACCCAAAACTCGTGCACAACACATGGATTCGCCTCATCACATCGACCAACCCTTAAAAGACATGAATCAAACCATTCGACCCCATCTATTGCCTTAACGATGTCAAAAACGGTAATATCTTTAGGATCCTTTGCAAGCAAAAATCCACCACCGGGACCTTTGACCGAAACTAAAAATCCTGCTTTGACAAGCCGTTGCATAACTTTATTTAAGAATTCCCTCGGGATTGATAAAGCCCCCGCAATTTGCTTCGCAAGAACAGGTTCTTCTGTGTTAAGTGAAGCGATGAAAATCATTGCTTGAATTGCATATTTACAGGTTCTGCTAAGCAAATCTAAATCGGAATTTGTTGTCTGGAATCAATTTATAACAGGCAAAATCAAAAATCAAGAAAAGGATAATTTTGTCCATAATTTTTTCGTAAAAGTCCTACAAATTCTATGCCACTAATTTATCCCCACTTGTCCTTAAGTTTTGAGAATTTCAACAATTTTACTTTTCGAGGATAAACCCGAAACTATCTTTATATTCCCCTTTGGAATGTTGAAGTAGTCCGAAAGTAACTTAATCAGCGCCTCGTTTGCTTTGCCCTCAACCGGTGGCGCTTTCACAGAAACAACAAAATGAACTTCATCAATCTTCTCAACCTTTTCAACTTTCGCATTTGGTTTAACCTTTACAAAGATACGCATCAGCCCAAGCTTTTTGCATAAACTTAAAAATAACTCTCTTCGAAATCAAGGGCAAGTAACTTTTTATCCCATGTTTTCGTATATTTCCCATAGAAAACAAAGATAAGGAAGTGAAAAATATGAAAAAGGTTTTCTTCATTATTTTGTCGTTTTCCTTGCTTGTTCAAGGCGTCCTCGCCCAGGAAACTGAGAAATGGAAAATTGAGGATTTAATCGATGAAATCCTTAAAAAGATTGAAAACTATTACTCATCCGAAGAAATCATCCCCGAAGACCAAATCCTGCGACAAAAAGAAATGCAAAAACAACTTGAGAAAATAAGGAAACAACTTGAAATCCTGAGAAAACAAAAAGAATATATGGACCCTGAAAAGTTTCAAGAAGAGATGGAAAAAATCCATAAAGAAACCATCGAAATTCAAAAAACAACCCAAGAGTTGCTCGGTGCTTTAAAAGAGAAAACAAAACCAAGGATGCCCGTTTCACCAACTTTTATATTTAAAGGGGACACGGAAATCAGGGAGAACGATTTTATCGAAGGTGACATCTTCGTTCAAGACGGCAATTTAGTCATCTATGGTCGCATAAATGGGAACATACTTGTCGAAAACGGTGATGTCATAATCAAAAGCGGGGCTGAGGTCAATGGTGATATATATACGACCAATGGAGAAGTTATAATAAGCGAAGGTGCTAAATTCACTGGGCAGATATATAGAAATTTCCACTCAATGGCAGAAATTGATAAAGCAACTTCTTACAGCAGAAAAAAGCACAGGATAGAAATTAGATATAAACAATTTTACGAAGAACAACCTGGGTTCGATAATTTTTATTTTGAATTTGAAAGAGTCAGCGGGTTCAAAGTTGGTTTGATATTCCCAAGAAGATTTGCAAACATAATCTATAAGCCGATCTCAGTTTACGGTTATGGTGGATATGCAACGAAATCACATAGGTGGATTTTTTCAGCTGGAATTGATAGAGCATTAATAAATTCTGGAGATCCTATTTCGAGTGGATTTCTTCTAATTCTCGGCGGGAAATTCTTTTCAACCATAGGGACTAAAGACGAATGGTTAATATCACCGAACGCGAATACAATTTCAGCACTTGTTTGGAACAATGACTACAGAGATTACTTCAAACATGAAGGTTTTGACATTTACTTTGATATCTACATAGGAAGTAAATTTCCCCTCGGCATACAAAACATTAAGTTAAATTATTCAAATGCTAACTATGCAAGCGAAACGACGAAATATATTAAATACTTCGGATGGAATAAGAAACGACCGTTTCGCGAAAATCCTCCCGTGTATGAGGGAAATTTAAAGTCCCTTTCTTTAACCTATGAAACTGGAAGCTTTAAACTGATTGAGAGTTTCAGAAAATCTGGCATCGGGGTATTTTTCAGCTTTGAAAAAGAACTTCAAAATTTTAACTACAAAATCTTTACAGCAGAGTTTAAAGCGCGGGTGAATTTATCTAAATATGATAACTTTGGCTTAAGGTTCAAAATTGCCAGTTCGGACAAAATTTTACCCAAGCAAAAATCATTTGAAATTGGTGGCTTTGGAACGCTCTATGCTTTTCCTTACAAGTCATTCGAAGGAAATAAAATGATGCTTGCAAACTTTGAATATATACTGAAAAATCCAATTGAAATATTTGACCTTGTTAATTTCTTTATTTTCTTTGATGCGGGATATATAAACACAACTGAAGATAAAATTACTGCTGGATTTAAAATTAAGAATATAAACGAAATAAAATCCGACTTTGGATTTGGCTTTGGAACGGAGAGTATGAAGACAAGAATTTATTTTGCATGGAGAACGGACAAGAAAATGCCCCCCGTCATCGTCGTTAGATTATCAAATCCATTTTAAAGTTTGCTCAGAATAGATTCAAGTATCTTTTTAATTTCGATCAAATCCTGACGAAGTTCTGGGTCTATAATCTTCGAAGCTTTAATTTTCTCCCCCTCGATGACAAGCTCGGTTGGATCTTTGTCAAAGTCGTAGTTTTCCAAAACTCGTTTTGCCCCCGCAATAGTATAGCCTTGTTCATAAAGCAACCGTTTGATCGTTAAAATAATTTTTATATCACGGTTTGTGTAAGTTCGATTCCCAGCTTTATTTTTTGCTGGCTTTAATTGCTCGAATTCCTTTTCCCAATACCTCAAGACATATGGTTCAATCCCTGTTAATTTACTTACTTCCCCGATCGAATAATAAAGTCGCTTTATCTTAAACTCGGGCATTTTTAAGACTCTTATTTTTTTAAATTTTAATCATTTCTTTCGTAAAATTCAACTAAACTATCCAAAGGCAGGATGTCAATTTAATGTTTTTTAAGATTCCCTTAACCAAATTTTAAATCTCAAATCTTAATTTTGGCATAGGTTTTAAAGCCGAATTTTTTTAAACGCTCATTTTTTATAAATTTAGAAAAACCATAAAATCAAAGTTTTTGCGCCATCATGAAAAACACAATCGATTATTTAATTAAACTTCGTGAAGAAGCAAAGCTTGGTGGAGGTCCCAAAAGGATTGAAGAACAGCATAAAAAGGGGAAGTTAACAGCCAGAGAGAGAATTGATATATTGCTTGATGAGGGAAGCTTTCAAGAAATAGACATGTTCGTTAGACACAGAACCTACGATTTTGGAATGGATAAACAACGTCCACTTGGAGATGGAGTCGTTACAGGATATGGAACAATTGATGGTCGCCTTGTTTTTGTTTTCAGCCAGGATTTCACAGTTTTCGGTGGTTCGCTTTCGGAGGCGCACGCTGAAAAAATTTGTAAAATTATGGACCTTGCTATGAAAGTTGGCGCTCCAGTTATTGGTTTAAATGACTCAGGAGGTGCAAGGATTCAAGAGGGCGTTGCAAGCTTGGGTGGATATGCCGAAATTTTTTTGCGGAACACACTCGCATCTGGGGTTATTCCCCAAATTTCAGCAATTATGGGACCATGTGCTGGTGGCGCAGTTTACTCGCCAGCTATAACTGACTTTATTTTCATGGTCAAAAATACAAGTTATATGTTTGTCACGGGCCCAAATGTTGTTAAAACAGTTACGCATGAAGATGTAACCTTTGAAGAACTCGGTGGGGCAACAGTTCATGCAACGAAAAGTGGTGTTGCGCATTTTATATGCGAAAACGATGTTGAATGCCTACTGCACATAAGAAAACTTTTAAGCTATCTTCCTTCAAACAATATGGAAGATCCACCGCGAATTGAAACAGGTGATGACCCAAACCGAGAAGACCCAAAACTTGACTCAATAATTCCAGACAACCCGAATAAACCATACGATATGAAAGAAATAATTTTATCTGTTGTCGATAATGGTGAATTTCTTGAAGTTCACGAACACTTTGCACAGAACATAATTTGCGGGTTTGCAAGATTCGATGGCTATCCCGTTGGGATAGTGGCAAATCAACCTTCCGTTCTCGCTGGCGTTCTCGACATCGACGCATCTGTTAAAGCAGCTCGATTTGTGCGATTTTGCGACGCTTTCAATATCCCAATTATAACCTTCGTTGATGTGCCAGGATTCATGCCTGGAACGGATCAAGAATGGCGCGGGATAATAAAACATGGTGCTAAACTTCTCTACGCATATTGCGAAGCAACTGTGCCAAAGATTACAATAATTACAAGGAAAGCTTATGGTGGAGCTTATGATGTTATGGGATCAAAACATATAAGAAGCGATATAAACTATGCATGGCCAACAGCTGAAATTGCCGTAATGGGTCCAAAAGGAGCTGTTGAGATAATTTTTAAAAAAGAAATTGAAAAGGCAGAAAACCCCGAAGAACTTGAAGAAAAACTTGTTCAAGAATATCGTGATAAATTTGCACATCCATACATCGCTGCTGAAAGAGGTTACATCGACGATGTGATCGAACCCAGGAAAACAAGGCAGATGATAATTAAAGCTCTTAGAATGCTTGAAAACAAAGTTGACACAAATCCAAAGAAAAAGCACGGGAATATACCATTGTAAAACAAAGTTGTAACGGTATGTTTGATTTAATTCTAATCGCATCAGCGATTTACTATGGGATCGAAATAATTCTTTTTTTAATTGCGCTTACAAAAGACGAGAAGAAAAATCCCGTAGATGATAAAAACTTGCCAAATGTAAGTGTGGTTGTGGCAGCCAGAAACGAAGAGGAAAATATTGAAAGATGCGTCAAGTCAATCGTTGAAGTTGACTATCCAAAAGATAAATTGGAAATTATTGTTGCAAATGATGGCTCAACTGATAGGACGGCTGAGATAGTTCAAAACCTTCAAAAAGATAGCCCGAATCTTAAACTTTTGAACATTGAGACATCGATAAATAATCTCAAAGGAAAAGCAAACGCCCTCGCCCAAGCGATCGATAAAGCAAGTGGTGAATTCATCTTCATGACCGACGCCGACTGTATGGTCCCTAAAAACTGGATTAAGGGAATGCTAAAATACTTTGATGATAGAACAGGTGTTGCATCTGGAATTACTATAATTGAACATGGTAAAATCTTTTACGGGATGCAATCTCTCGATTGGGCATTTCTCCTTGGAGTTGCTGCTTCAGTTGGAAAACTCTTTAAACCAGTTGCATGTATCGGAAATAACATGGCTTTCAGAAAAAAAGCGTACGCTGAATTTGGAGGATACCAAAATTTAAAATTTAGCATCACCGAAGACTTTGCGCTCTTTAAAGCGATAGTACAAAACAAAAAATGGAATTATGCCTTTCCAGTTGATATCGAAACCCTTGTTATAAGCAAACCAGTAAAAACATGGAAAGAACTTTATCACCAAAAGAAAAGATGGGGAACAGGCGGACTTGATACAGGTCCATTGGGTATCGCTGTGATGGCAGGTGGATATATTTTTCATCTTCTCTTACTTCTTTCGCCTCTCTTTGTAAAAAACCTTTCCACACTTTTATTTGCTCTTCTTTTGAAATTCCTTGTTGATGGTTCCTTTCTCTTCAAAATTTTAAAGAGGTTCAAAAAAATTCACCTTCTCAAATATCTTCCCTTCTTCGAACTCTATTACATAGTTTATGTCGTTGCCCTACCATTTATGGTTTTCTTAGGTGGGAAAACAATCTGGAAAGAAAGACAATATAAGGGATTGAGACATCTTAAAGTGATCGATCCAAGTTAAAGTTTTAAGATAATTTCCCGATAATGTATTTGAAAGAGCAAACAAAATTTTAACCGTTTACAAATGTTCAAAAAGTGCCCAATGTGTAAAAGCGTGTGGGAGACGAGAGACGAGTTTTTAAACGATGAAAATCTTAAGCTCATAGGATATCAAAAATATATGGGTTTATACGGCGGGGGTTATCTGCTCTTTAAGCATAAAACAAAATCATGTGGAACAACAATTGCCATAAAGGCTGCGTCATTTTCAAATGGCACAGCATCAACGCAGAGATTGAAAAGGATTTACAAAAGAAATAACTGAATAAAAAGGCTAAAAATAAAAAGGGGTAGCCAACAATGGCTACCCCTGATCTATCTTTATCTATTAACTAAATTTGGTGCCCTTCTTCGGGCAAATGTCCAGATATAATCACGCAACGCTCTTATCTGTTCATTTGCATTCCCATCAAGCACATCAGGAACTGGAGTAGTCCCTTCGTAGAAAAATGTCGGCATATTTGTTCCAGGTTGAATTGATTGAGGATCACGCAACCAATCAATAACCCACTCAGGTTTTAATCTAGTAGGGGCAAGATCAAGATTTGGAGCAAGCATTGAAGCAGATAAACCACTCCCAACGGTATGACATTTCAAACACTGTAATCTGTCAAACAAGACTTTTCCAGCTGAAACATATTTTTGCTCAAGTGGGACATCATAACTTCTAACCTTGAATTCTTGATTACTTAAGCCAAGAAAGTATTTTATCAGCGCTGTTATCTCATCATCTGTAAGTTGAAATGTCGGCATTCGCAGTTTAAACCATGGTCTTATCGTGCTTGGATTTTTCAAAAATTGATAAAGCCACGGCTCTTGAACCTTCGCACCTTCAATTGTAAGTAATGGTGGGCGTAACCCTGGATCTTCAATCATTGGGTGTATATATCCACCTTGCTCTTCAATTTGATGACAATTGATACAATTATACCAAAGGGTTAACCTTCTACCTTCGTTGATTTCTTTTCTCTTTTTATCAAATGTTTGAACATACTTCGGTCCAACTTCATTCTTTTTAAAACTTGCTATCAAAGTTACCAACGCCTTTATCTCTTTATCTGTAAAATTAAACTGCGGCATCTTCAACTGTATTCTTTCCGTTGAATAACCGCGGGGATCACGCAATTTTTCAGCAAGCCAAACAAGGCGATCTTTAGGCAAATGCTCTTTATATCCAAAATCAAGCTGTTCAATATTTTTCCGCGCAAAGTCGGAAATATCAACGCTTACCTTCGTCTCCCTTTCCGTTCCCCTTATATCGTGGCAACCATAACAACCATAACTTTTTATCAATCTTAAACCCTGCTCCGCTTTGCTTTCGGAGTAGTCTATTTTTATACTTGCATAATCCACTGTGTCCTTCAGGGTCATCAGATAAGCGACAATATCGCTTGCCTCTTGATCTGTTAATCTCAAGCTCGGCATTTTCGTATTCGGGAGATAATGCCTCGGATTTTTGAGCCAATCATAAAGCCATTGAGGATTTACTTTACTTCCAACTTTCGTTAATTCAGGCGCGATATCGTAATTTAAACCTCGCGTTTCCCTTACAACTTTGTTATCTCCAACTGCATGACACCCAAGACAACCAATGTTTTCGACAAGTTCCTTCCCACGAGCTGGGTTGCCACCACCTTGATATTTAAATTGATACTGCCAGTTCCTCATACTATCTTGCCCGATCTTAACAAGATAAGCAGTTATAGCCTCGGCTTCTTCAGGCGTTAACTTAAAATCTGGCATCCTACCATGAGGCAAATACTCACGTGGACTTAAAAGCCATCGATAAATCCATCCTGGGGTTGTTTTAACAAGAAGATTATTTAAACTTGGTGCAACTTTTGGAAAATCATTATATCCATCGATACCATGACATCCATAACAACCCGACTCAATCAAAATATGTTTTCCCATAGTAAGCGTTGGCGCCCACTTTAGATTAATCTCATTGAAATGACAATCGTTGCACCCAGCTTCGATATACTCTTTTTTCAAAATTGGCCATTCCCAATGCTTATCTTTATCCCCATGCGCATATCCTTCAGTAAGAGCTGGTCCTTGACCACGATGACATGGTGTGCAACCAAATGTTTCTGGGTTATGCTTTTGAAGAAGTTCGAGATTTGGATGTGTTCTAAACGGCTGAGGAGCATCTTCAAAGAGAGGATCATTCCACCCAAGATGACAAGTTTGACATCTATCAACTCGAGCTTTTAAGGTTCCAAAATTTGTCCGCTCAAATTCAGGTAATATCACCTGAATAATTTTTATCTGAGCTTCTTTTGTCTTTTGAATCCTATCTTTAATTTTGTTTATTTCTTCAAAAAGTTTATCAATCTCATGCTCAATATCGCTAACCTTTGTCCTGTAGCTTTTAACTATTGCCCATGCTTCATCTCTCTTCTTCGTTAATTCCTCTATCTTCGCGTTAAATTCATTCATCAACGCTTCCTCGCGCTGTATCTTTGTCCACCAATCTCGGACTTCTTTATCACCTTTATTTTCAAGTTTCGCTTTTTGATAAAAGTAATAGTATTCATCAGACCTGCTTTTCGCGAATTGAAATTCTCTCGTTAACTCAGCAAGTTCTTTTTCATACTGCTTGTATTCAGCAAGGGCTTTTTTATATTCTTCGGATTGAAGTTCCGACTTTGCCTTTGCAAGTGCCTCAGATAGCTCTTTATATCTTGCGCTATCAAAGTTTGCGACCGCAATCCTGTATAGTGAGTCAAGCTTCGCAAGTTTCAATTGATAAAATTTTTTCTGATATTCCTTCCAAGGCCTTCGAGTTGAAACTTCATCAATAACAGCCCATAATGTGGCAAGAAAAAGAACAAGTGCAAGCGATAGATAAATTTTGTCATACCTTCTTTGTTCAACTGGTATCTCTCTACGCTTTTTTAACCATTTAAAAAACATTTGGCTTCGTTTTTTGTTTTTAATTAAACATTAAACCATGGTGTCACCCACACGTACTTAACATTTAAAGTCCATCTCAAGATCATCTTTATAGGTAAAGCGATCATAGTCAAAAACAAGTAAGATGTGATCACATATCTTGTCAAGCCAAATTTTTCAGCAAAATCAGGCATTTTCTTTTTCAACCACAGCCAACCAATTGGCATTAAAATAGCGTAATACCCTATAACAACAACTCCACCTAAAATAGATGCAATTGGATTTAAAGTTCCATCTGGATTATAAGTTGGGATCCCAAAAAGTTCAGTTAGATCAACATTCGTGATTGCAACAACCTTATGCGGGTCCCATTCCTCCCAAGGCCAGAAGAAATTCCAACCAGGCCCTCTGAAAAATGTACCAACGAAAATTAAAAGAACCCAAAGCACAAGAAAGCCAAACGAAAAAATTGTAATTGCCCATTTCCTTTCCTTGAATGTATAATAACCATTACCCTTTGGGTTTATATCAATATATGGTATCGCCATCAAGCCGATTATAATAAGTCCAGGCAACAGAACTCCAGCAATCCACGGATCGAAGTAAACAAGCATTTCCTGAAGCCCAAGGAAATACCATGGAGCCTTTGACGGGTTCGGGGTTAAGGTAGGATTTGCAGGCTCTTCAAGTGGGGCATCAAAGGCAATTGACCAAGCCAAAACAAAAGCCATAACAGCAATTGCTGCAATAAATTCAATTCTAACCAGATATGGCCAAACTTGAACTTTGTCCGTTTCATCGGCTTCGTATGGTACGCCACGCTCGTCATTTCTTTTCGCTTTCTTCATAGCATAAATAAAGAAACCGTAAACTGTGAAAAGAAGTATTATTATAGGGAAATTATCTGGGTTCCCAAGAATTCTCAAAAGATTGTGCATACTTCCAAAACCTGAAATTTTATTTTAAATCTTTTTTGGAGAAGGACCTGAAATACCTCCATCTTTCCTCACGCGCCAAAAATGAACAGCAAGGAAAATTGCTGTGACAAGTGGAAGAAAGATGCAGTGAAGCACATAAAATCTCAACAAAGCTGGTGGACCAACCTGTGTTCCTCCAAGAAGCAAAAATCTTATATCATTATCAGGCCTCATCCCAAGCTCAGGACCGAAAGGTCCTTGATGCCCAAGAAATGGCGTCGCGCGTGCCATATTAGTTCCAACCGTCACAGCCCATATAGCAAGCTGATCCCAAGGTAAAAGATAACCCGTGAAACTTAAGAGAAATGTCAGAAGTAAAAGTATAACTCCAATAACCCAATTAAATTGTCTCGGTGGTTTATATGAACCTGTTAAAAATACCCTAAACATATGAAGCATGACTGTTATAACCATAAGGTGAGCTGACCAGCGATGCATATTTCTTATCAACGCACCGAATGGAACATCGTTCATTAAATACTTCATATCTTCGTAAGCATATTCAGCAGCTGGCCGATAATAAAACATTAAAATCACTCCTGTTATCGTAAGAATTATAAACAGAAGAAATGAAATCCCACCCATTCCCCATGTATAACCATAATTTACAGCGTGCCTTGAAACTCTCACTGGATGAAGATGCAGAAAAACATTATCAACAACCATTAAGGCTCTATTTCTCTGCGTATCTTCGTAGCCATGTCGAAAAATTGATTTGTAAATATCTGAACTTTTTATTTTCTTCTTTATTTGAGCAAGCATACTTCAAAGCTTAATTTGTTTTAAATTAACCTCTGTACGGCAAGAATGAGCCTGGCTTTCCCCATTCACCTTTTTCATACCTATATGTGATGCCTTTGTCAATTAAAATCTGTCCATCTTCCGCAAGCGTTATCTTTACTCTTTCAAGCGGTCTCGGCGCAGGTCCTTCGAAATTAATCCCAGATTTTCTAAATCCACTTCCATGGCACGGGCACTTGAATTTATTCTCGCTACTGAGCCACCTCGGTGTGCAACCAAGATGAGTGCAAACGGCGAGAAGAGCGTAAAATCCATCTTCCTCGCGAACTATCCACACGCGTTGTGAATCTTTAAATCTTTCACTCACCTCTCCAACAGTGTATTCATCGGGATACCCTGCCTTAAATGTGGTTGGTGGTTCATAGAGAACACGCGGAAACATATATCTAATCGCACCAATAATTGATGTAAAAATAAATCCTAAAAATCCAAGCCAACCAGTAAGCGTCAGAAAAGAACGACGATTAAACTTCCAGAGCCCTGTGTCGTTTTCGGGTGGTTTGTCTTGTCTTGGAATAACTTTCTTTTTTACATCCTTCTGCACAACATCCTGATTCGTTGTCTGATTTAAGCTTTCACTCATGTGAAAAGGCTTAAAATTTGTTTTTGTTTTAAATTAAGATAAAAAGTGTCCTTTTTAAAGACAAAAAAATTATATCTTATGCGGGAAAAAGATACAAATCTTATCCCCGATTGAATCAACAACTGCTTGCAAATTTACAGATTTAAGAGAGATTTTCACTTTTTCGTTCACTTCACCGAATAAATTTCTCACAAGACAATTCTTCTTAAATCGACAACCAATAGCAGTTGAAAGATAACAAATCTCATCCCTTGCAGGTTCAATAGCCACAATAACATCATAAAGCGTTATCTTGCTCAACGGGCGAGCAAGAACATAACCACCTTTTACCCCAATTGTGCTATCAACTATACCTGCACGGCGCAATGCTTGAAGGATTTTCATCATATAGCTAACCGATAATCCACACTCACGAGCCACCTCAGATGCTCGAACAAGTTTTTTGTCTCCCTTTATGCCCATGTAAATTAACGCATGTATCGCATAGCCAAGGGATTTAGATATATCTACCATCCCAGACATTATTCACTATCTTTTTGAACCATGTCTATTGTTTCCCAAGGGCAATACTTTGCACAAAGCTTACAACCTATGCAAATATCTTCATCAACTATAACAACACCATTTACATTTGAAAACGGATTTACCCCATTTGCAAGGCTTTCCTTTAAAATGTCAAGCGTTGCAGACTTAACACCATTAAATGAATCAATATATTCAGGTCCCCTAACTTTATAAATACAATCAACAGGGCAAAACTCAATGCAAACCTCACATCCAGTACAGCCTTCGGGATTGACAAAAGCAATAAGTTTAACCTTCTTTTTCCTTACAGGCTTTTCTATATTAACATGAGACATTTTCCAGCCAAGTTACTTTTAGAAATAAGTTCTATCCCTTACATCTGTAGCAACAAATCCAGAAACCAACCTTTGTTTCTTCTTCTCCTTTACCACTTCATTCACCTTCGCTTTCTCATATTGCTCAGCTGAATCAACAAGCACGATGACAGCATTGTTTTTAACCTCCGCAAATCCATCTGATACCGCGAAGTAAAGCACATTTCCGTTTTCATCGACAATTTTAACCTTTCCAACTTCAAGTGTACTTATCAAAGGTGCGTGATTATAAAGAACTTGAAAACTTCCCATCACTCCAGGGAGAGTGATACTTTTAACCTTGCCACGATAGACGACATTTTCGGGAGTTAAAATTTCAACTTGAATTAGTTTATCCATTAATCAAACTTCATTTTCTTTGCTTTATCGAACGCTTCATCAATGGTTCCAACCATATAGAATGCCATTTCAGGAAGCTCATCGCATTCACCTTCAATTATCGCCTTAAACCCAGCTATCGTATCTTGAAGCTTTACGTATCTTCCTTCAGTTCCTGTAAATGCCTCAGCCACGAAGAAAGGTTGAGAAAGGAAACGCTGAATCTTTCTAGCTCTTGAAACTATCAGTTTATCTTCCTCCGAAAGCTCATCTATCCCAAGAATATTAATTATGTCCTGCAAATCTTTATACGTCTGCAAAATCTCTTTAACCTTTTTTGCCACATAATAATGTTCATCACCAACGACCTTTGGATCGAGCAATCGAGAAGTTGAATCAAGCGGGTCAACAGCGGGATAAATTCCAAGTTCCGCTATCTGTCTTGAAAGAACCGTCGTCGCATCCAAATGACCGAATGTTGTCGCAGGCGCTGGGTCTGTCAAGTCATCTGCTGGAACATAAATCGCTTGAACAGAAGTGATTGAACCACGTTTCGTTGAGACGATTCTTTCCTGGAGTTCTCCCATCTCAGTTGCTAAAGTAGGCTGATATCCAACCGCTGAAGGCATCCGTCCAAGCAATGCAGAAACCTCTGAACCTGCTTGCGTGAATCTGAAAATGTTATCTATGAAAAGAAGAACATCTTTTCCTTCCTCATCCCTAAAATACTCAGCGATCGAAAGAGCACTTAATCCAACCCTCAATCTTGCACCAGGTGGCTCATTCATCTGTCCGAAGACAAGCACCGCATTCTGCAAAACGCCAGATTGCTTCATCTCAAGCCATAGCTCATTTCCTTCTCTCGTTCTTTCGCCAACGCCTCCGAAAACCGAATAACCTTTATGATAAACAGCGATATTATGGATCATCTCCATAATCAAAACTGTTTTTCCAACTCCCGCGCCACCAAAAAGTCCGACTTTTCCACCCTTCGGATACGGTTCAAGCAAATCGATGACCTTGATCCCCGTTTCAAGTATTTCTCTCTTCGTACTTAGCTCTGTAAACTCAGGTGGCTCACGATGTATTGGATAATATTTGTCAGTTTCAATAGGACCAAGCCCATCGATCGGCTCACCTACAAGGTTCAAAAGTCGACCAAGAACCTTTGGACCAACTGGAACTTTTATTGGTCCTCCCGTATCATACGCTTTCATTCCACGAACGAGTCCATCCGTTGAATCAAGAGCAACAGCTCGAACTCTGTTTTCCCCTAAATGTTGTTGAACCTCAGCCCAAAGGATTTCTTCCTTACCCTCAATGTTCACCCTTGGTATTTTAATTGCATTAAAAATGGAAGGCAAATAGCCATCTTCAAATTCAATATCGATAACAGGTCCGATAATTTGAACGATTTTTCCCTCGTGCATTAACTTTTGCTAAATTTGTTTTACTTTTCCCAAGCAGTGCAAGATTGACTTGGGCTTTGGCTTAAAATATACAAAAATTGAACCACTTTTCAAAACTGTCTATTTTTTCTCTTCGCTGAAACATAAATTGCCAATGCAAATCCAGCAAAAATTAAATATGGGACAACGAGTAAATAAACAATTCCATCGTTTATACCAGCAGCAAGCTGAGCTCCCTCTTCAGAGTTAGTGATATTTGCTTTACACATTGCGCATTGGGAATAAACAGAATTAACAGCCAAAAATAGAGTCAAAAACAACATTAATAATTTCCTCATCTCATAGCCAAAATTTATTTTTAACTGAAAAAATGATAAAGCATCAAGTAAATCAAGACCCCTGTCAATGAAACATACATCCATATTGGCAGTGTTATCCGTGCAACTTTCGGATGTTTATCAAACCTCCCAAGCAGTGCAAGAATCAATGTAATTACAGCCATCGGAAGAGCAAGCACGGCAAGGAAAGTGTGAGATGATAAAATCGAAAAATAAATCAACCGCCACATTCCTTGACCTTGAAACCGAGTAACGCCAGCGTTATAGTGGTAAACAAGATAACTGATCAAAAAAAGAGTTGAAGAAACAAAAGCGGAGAGCATAAATATCTTATGCCTCTTAACATGCTTTCTTCTGATGCTTAAAAATCCAAGCGAAAGAAACAATAAACTTAGCAGATTAAAGATCGCATTTATATTTGGCAAAATTTTTATCACTTTTCCCTCAAAACTAATTTTACATCTCTTATCAACTTGTCAACATCCTCGGGGTCCGTCCCACTATAGTAACCCCTTATCCTACCTTTACTATCGACAAGCACAAATCTATCGCTATGAATAAAATCATTAGGTCCACCATCGCCCTCTTCAACTGGTAGTTTAAAACCTTTTCTTGCAAGTTCATAAATTTTTTTCTTTTCACCTGTGATGAAAAACCATTTACCGTCAATAGCACCCCATCCTTTTGCATATTCAGAAAGAACCCACACCGAATCTCTTTCAGGGTCAACAGTAAACGAAACAAGTTTAACCCTTTGCTCATCTTTAAATGCCTCTTGAACCCTTGTCATTTGCTCCGTCATCCTTGGACAAATCCCGGCACAACTTGTAAAGAAAAAGTCAGCGACAAATACGCTACCCTTTAACTTTTCAAGATTAATTTCCTGCCCATGATGATCAATTAAACTAAATTCAGGAACTTCACCATAAGTTGGCAAAATGGCAGCGGATGAAACTTTCCAAATTTGAATCTTCAAAGCTATAAAAATTCCAATCCCAATACTTAAAATTGCAATAACAATTCTCTTACCAGGCATTTTTTAAAAGTTTATCTAATTTTTTAATAATAACCCAAACCAAGTCGCATCAAAAGAGCAACGCTTCCATCTGGAATTAAAGCAGCCGCAAGAGCTATAATTAAAATCAACGGCAAAACTATTGAGTAAATCAACCCAACTTGCTCAAACTTCAAATGCATAAAATAAGCCGCTATTAAAGTTGCCTTCATCAAAGCCATTATCGTAAAAAGTAAAGCCATGAGATAGTGCGAAATTGGGAGAAACGCAACAATGATTTCAACCACTGTAATCATAAGAAGTTGGAACCAAACACGCCAATAAACCTTTCTTGAGTGAACCGCTTCTGCCATGAGTTAACCTTAATTTTGTTTTTTAAAGCAAATAGAAAAACGCGAAAATGAAAACCCAGACAAGATCGACAAAGTGCCAGTAAAGTCCAGCAACCTCAACGCCTTCATAAGAATCTCGCTTATCATAAATTCCCTTTGCAACCCTTATCGCCATAATCGTTAAGATAATAACTCCACTTAAGACATGTGAACCATGAAATCCAGTTATCACAAAAAATGACGCAGAAAATAATGGAACTCCCCAAGGATTGCTTGTAAGGCGCGCACCCTCATGAATTAAATGTCCCCACTCATATGCTTGACACAACAAAAACAATAACCCTCCACCGATTGTAAGCAAGAGATATTTAATAACACCTTTTCTATCCATTCTTTTACCAGCGTCAACCGCAAGTGCCATGGTTAAACTGCTACAAATCAAAATAAATGTCATAATGCTGACAAAAAGCAAAGGCAATTTTGCACTTACGAATGGGAAAGCAGAAAAAATTTCAATTCTACTTGGCCATTCAGGTAAACTTGCCCTTAAAAAACCATATCCAGCAAGTAATCCAGCAAATGTAAATGCATCAGATAAAATGAAAATCCACATCGTAAATTTTTCTCTTGATACACCAAACGGCGATTTTCCACCGCCCCACGGGGATTTAAGAACTTTTTCTTGCTCAAACGCTACTTCTTGAACCATCTCAATTCCCAATTTTTGTTTTTTAAATTGTAACATTTATAAAGACGAAAAGATAAAGCCAAAGCACATCAAGAAAATGCCAATATGTTACACAAAGCTCAACCCCAAGCCTATTTTTTGAACTATAATACCCAAGCAACGCCTTTATCAAAACATAAATTAAGGCAATAATTCCACCCACAAGATGAACTGCATGCGCTAATGTCAAAAGATAGAAAAATGAACTTGATGGATTCGTGCTCACATAAATTCCCATTTCCCTTAACTGTCCCCAACCTACCAATTGCCCAATTAAGAAAGAAATCCCAAACAAAGTTGATAACAAAAATAGAAATTTAAAGCTTGCCGAATTATCCTTTTTCAATTGAAAATAACTTAACTGAATTGTCAAACTGCTTAAAATCAGAACTAAGGTATTGAACCAAAATATCCCAGGCAATTCGAATCTGAGCCAGTTTCCCACCGAATGCCTTACTATATAGGCACTTGTAAGGGCAGAGAAAAACATAATTATTGCACCTATAAACAACCATAATCCAAATTTAGCAGGATTGATTGGCAATGCATATGAATAATTGTGCCCGCCGGCACCTCCGCCACCTCCGTTGTTAAAAATTTTACCTGAATCTATATCCGAAATTTGAGATTTACCTTTTTTTTCAATTACCATGACTTTTCACCTTTTTAAATTTTTAAACCTTATCAATCAAAAGAAAAATAAAGAGAAGTGGAAGATAAATATCAGCCATTAACATTATTTTCTTTGCCGAGTGGATCGAACTGTCTTTTAGTAATGAAAGGGCTTGAATAAAAAATAAACCGCCACCAAAAATAGACGCCATGAGCGCATATTTACCCGCAAACCCAGCTATTGTTGGCATCAATCCCATCGGCAGAAGCATAAAGGTATAAATAACAAGATTGATTGCAGTTATTCTGCTATCTGAAGATGGCAAAACCTTAAATCCAGCTTTTTCATAATCAGCTTTACATATTAAAGCTATTGACCAAAAATGTGGAAACTGCCATATAAACTGAATCCCAAATAAAATAATTGCTCCAAGTTCAATTTGACCTCTTACCGCAGTCCATCCAATCACAGGTGGAATAGCTCCTGGAATTGCCCCAACAAATGTACAAAGTGGGGTTATTCTCTTCAATGGAGTATATGCAAAAACATAAATCACAAAAGCAATCAAGGCAAGCAAAGCACTTATACCGTTTACAAACTTATAAAGAACATATTGACCCAAGATCAACATCAAAAGCGCGATCAAAATTGCCTCCACCTTTTTCATTCTTCCAGCCGGAATAGGTCTATTGGATGTCCTTTTCATTATTCCATCAACCCTTGCCTCAAAAACTTGATTCATCGCATTCGCAGAGCCAACAACAAGAAAAACACCAAAAAGCGTTGTAATAAAAGTAAACCAGTCAATATCTCCACGCGTCGCTATCAAATATCCCATCCCAGTTGTAAATACAACAAGCGATGTCAAACGATGTTTTATTAAAAGAAGAAAATCCGTCAAAAAACTTAAAGCTTTACTTAACATAAATTTAAACTCATGAATTTGATAGAATTAACTCTTTTTGTTCAACGGCCAACTTTATACTTTTCCATCCAAGCACAGAAAGTATAAGCGTCATCCCAAGTATCGTTGCGCCCACAGCGACATGAAGAACTGTAACTAAAACCGCAAGCTTTGTCCACACGACAAAAGCACCAAGCAAAATTTGAAGAACAATCAAACTAATCCACATTTTCGCAAGATTTCTGAACAACTTAACACTCGTTCTTATTGCAAGAATTGACGCGTAAATTCCAACCCCAGCAACAACAAAAGCCCAAACTCTGTGCGCAAAGTGAATCGCCACTTTAAACTGCAATTCAGCATAACTTATTTGAAATGGAGCATTTGGATCATATGGTAAATTTCCAAACGGCGGAATTATCTTCCCAAATGAAAGCGGGAAATCAGGTATTGCCATACCAGACTGTGTATGCCTTACTAAAGCTCCAAGTAAAATTTGAATAAATGCAAAAGCAAAAGTTAAAGTATATAACTTCGCAATTCTCACCCCTGTGTCAATTCTATCAGCCTCGAATTTTACCCATGCTTTTGATGTAAAAAGGGAAATCAAAAATGTCATACATAAAACAATTTCTGCAAGCGTCGCATGGGTTATTGCGATGGCCATTCTAATTGGTTCAACATGCCCAACGGAAAATATTTCGGTTGCTGTATTTTGAACCTCCGGATCCGAGATGACAAGAACCCTTAAACCTCCAAGAATTGCCTGCAACAAGACAGCAACAAATGCGATAACGCCGAAAGTTTTAACATATTTGGGTTGGTTACTTCTCAAAAGCCATATCATGAGTATAGTTATTAGAATCGCAGCTGTCCCCGCAACAAGCCGATGCCCATGCTCGTAAAAAACTCCACCAACCATCCTTGGAAAAAGCGTACCATAAGAAAGTGGCCAATCGGGGACAGCATCACCTGAACCAGTACTTGTAACAGAAGCTCCAACTCCAATTAAAAACACAATAAACGCAGCTGTTAAAACCGCAAAGCGATGCAAACCTTTTGAATACATTCATCAAACCAAAATTTATTTAGCTTCAACTTTAATCGGTACAGTCTGTGGAATATAATCTTCCTCAGCACCAGGGACACTATATTCATAAGGTCCACGATAGACAACTGGTAGCTCAGGACCCCAATTTCCATGTGGCGGTGGTGAATCAGTTTGCCATTCAAGTGTGTTCGCCTTCCATGGATTCTTATCTGCCTTTGGACCCTTGAACATGCTCCAGAAGAAATTGAAAAGGAAAATTAATTGAGTTGCTCCTGCCACAAAAGCCGCAATGGTAATAAATTTATTCAAACCAACGAATTGAGATGTGAAGTTATATTCCGTGAAGGAATAATATCTTCTTGGCACACCAGCTATACCCTGGAAAAACATCGGGAAGAAAATTAAATAAACACCTATAAATGTTCCCCAAAAGTGAATTTTTCCAAGCTTATCATTCATCATCCTTCCAAACATTTTCGGGAACCAGTGATAAACACCCGCGAACATCCCAAAAGCAGCAGCAGTTGCCATTGTGAAATGGAAATGAGCGACAACAAAGTAAGTATCGTGAAGTTGAATATCAACAGGAGCAGTTGCAAGAAAAGCACCTGTCAAGGCCCCAGGAATGAACAAACCAAGAAAACCGAGTGCAAATAACATCCCAGGAGTAAGCCTCAAATTTCCACGCCAAATTGTTACAAGGTAATTAAAAATAAGTATCGCCGTTGGAAAAGATATAGCAAGTGTTGTAATAACGAAAACCTCACCGAGAATTGGATTCATTCCACTTACATACATATGATGCCCCCATACAATCATGCTTAACGCTCCAATTCCGATTAAAGCACCAACTGAAACTTTATAAGCAAAAAGTGGTTTTCTCGCGTTTGTAGCAAGGATTTCACCAACAAGCGAAACCGCCGGAAGCAAAACTATGTAAACCTCTGGATGTCCCAGAAACCAAAAAAGATGTTGCCAAAGTATCGGATTTCCACCTTCATGTGGAACTGGCTGACCGCCAACGACAAGTCCACCCGGCACAAAGAAACTTGTTCCAAACTCGCGATCGAAAATCAACATCACTGCACCAGCAAGCAAAACAGGGAATGAAAGCAAACCTAAAATTGCTGTCACGAACATACCCCAAACTGTTATCGGTAATCTCCACATCGACATCCCTTTGGTTCTATAGTTCAATGTGGTTGTAATATAATTCAACGCACCAAGCAAACTTGAAACAATAAACAATCCCATACTAATAAGCCAAAGGGTTGCTCCAACATCGGCACCCGGAATTGCGCTTTTAATTGCGCTTAACGGTGGATACATTGTCCATCCAGCCCCAGCTGGACCAGTTTGAACAAAGAAAGAAATTAACATCACAACAGAAGCCGCGAAAAACACCCAATAAGAAAGCATATTTAAAACTGGAAACGCCATATCCCTTGCCCCGATCTGCAACGGGATCAAGTAGTTTGAAAATGTACCACTCAAACCAGCAGTTAACAAGAAAAATACCATTATTGTCCCATGCATTGTTATAAGCGCTACATAAAATTCAGGTTTCAAAATTCCACCTTCAGCCCACCTGCCAAGTATCTTTTCAAGAAATGGCATGGGCTGGTTTGGATACGCAAGTTGTAACCTCATAAACCACGATAAGATCATCCCAATTACGCCCCAAATAATTCCAGTTATAAGATATTGCCTCGCTATCGTCTTATGGTCTGTACTAAAAATATACTTTGTTAAGAAACTTTCCTTATGGTGAACTTCAACAGCCGCATGTTCAACACTCATTTTTTGCACCTCTTATTTTTTGTAATTTGTTTTCAAAAATTACAAATACCCACCGCAAACAATCACATCAATAGTATAAATCAGCAGCAGGTGTTTGCTCTCTAAGCCACTCTTCCACTTTTTCAGCCGGTTCAACAACAACTGGCAACTTCATCCTATAATGTCCGAGTCCACAAAGTTCGGCGCATGCAAGTTCAAACTCACCTTCTTTTTTCGGAACAAACCAAGTTCTTGTCGTCATCCCCGGCACAGCATCCTGTTTAACTCTGAAATTCGGAAGATATGGGCTATGAATTACATCTTTTGAGCGAATTAAAAAGACAACTGGACGATTCAAAGGCAAGTAAAGAATTCCCTGTCCAGCAGGAAAAACTATATCGTCTTTCGCCGCTTCATCACTTATGTCAATTCCAAGCGGATTATCAGTGGAAATAAGCTTTGGATCTGTTTTACCAAATTTACCATCGGGACCAGGGTATCTAACGTTCCACGCAAATTGTTCTCCAGTGATTTCAACTAAAAAAGCATCTTTCGGCACTTCACCATAAATCCTTCCCCATAGCGATGCCCCGCCGAGAAATTCAGCGCTTATTTCAAGGATTATAACAACAAGTGTTCCTGGCAGAATTGACCATAAAATTTCTTTTTTCGTGTTTCCGGGCAAGTAAAACGCCCTCCGATTTGGGTCACCCGAATACTTTAGAACAAAAAATGAAAGGGACAACTCACTCAAAATAAATAAAATCCCAGCAATAATAAAAATCGTCACAAAAATTTTATCAATCGTCTCCCTGTCAGAAGCAAGCTCAGGAAGCCACCAACCATTTCTTAAAACAACCCAAACGCTAAGGATCATCCCAGTTATAAAGAAAAATAAAAATAACAGACCATGAAATTTGCTTTGTTTTTCAGACATGATTTTTTACTCCGATTTATTTTTTCCTCTCAAATGTAAATTCAATCGTCTTTGTCTCTCCAGCTTTCACCGTGATAGTTTGTACCTGCGTTCCAAGCTTCGCATGCCACGCTTCTATAGTATAAGTCCCTGGCGGAAGATTTTTGATTTCAAATTCGCCCTTATCACCTGTCACACTGAAAAATGGATGATCAAGAACCCCGGCGTATGCGCTCATCCATGGATGAACATCGCACTTAAACGGAACCATCACCTCAGGCACTGTGAAAGTATAGTAACTTTTCATACCTTTTACAGGTTGACCGATATTAAAGGGTTTATTCTTCTTCGGCATTGCATGAATATTATGAAGCAACGGATCGCTGTTCCTTACTTCAAGCTTTTGTCCAACCATTATTCCAAAAACATGAGGATGATACCAACATCCTTGTTGATCTAAAACAACAGGTTCAGCTGGAGGATTATACTTTCCCTTTACTCCTTCCTTCACATAGACAAATACCCATTTCAGTGTTCCATTTTGATTAACGACAACATCTTCAGCTTCTACAGGTTTGCCACCATGCATGGCATCACATTGCCTATCTGCTTTCATGCTTATTAATCTTGGCTTCGGTGCTTCACCTTTAAATTTCACAACCCCTTTTAGTGTTGCATTTTGTCCAAAGGAGAGTGAAACGACTAAGGCTAAAAGTAGAAGGCTAACTGATTTTTTAATCATTTGAGATTGCCTAATTTTGTTTTTTAAATAGGATAAATTTCATCCTAATTTAATACATTAAAAAATAAAAGTCAAATTTTGCGAGGCTTCGAGCTTTTCTTGAAAAAGTAAGCAATTTTAAATAGATTTAATTAAATACAAAAACGGAGCAACAATGAAATGATCCTTGTAATACCAGCTATCGAAATAAAAGATGGGAAATGCACCTGTGTGATACAAAGTTTACCCGAAAACCCAAAAGTTTATCCTGACGATCCGATCGAGGTTGCAAAGATATGGAGAAAGGAGAACGCCAAAGCATTATACCTGATCGATGTCGATGGCAGAATCGCTGGTAAACCGCAAAATCTCGATGTGTTCAAAAAAATTGTTAACGCAGTCGATATACCTGTCATCGCAAGCGGAGGTTTTAGAGATTATGAAAGTGTTAAACGGGCAATTAAAGATGGGATTTTAAGAATAGCTCTTGATACTGTTGCCTATAAAGATTTAGAACTTTTGAAAAAACTTATAAATGAATTTATGTCCAAAAGAATCACTATACATATTGAAGCGAGAGATGGAAATCTCATTGGTGAAGATATAACTGTTTTTGAAACCATTCAAAAAGTAAAAGAAGCTGGTATTGAAAGGATTATTTACAATGATATACTTGAAGATGGAACTGTTAACTTTAGAGCACTTAAGAATGTAGCTGAAAAGTCAGAGATTAAAATCATGGTCGAAGGTGAATTAAATGGCTATCAAGATTTAAACAAGCTTTTCGAATTTGAAAAATATGGCGTTGATTCAGTTATAATTAACCGAGCTCTTTATTACAATAAATTCCCATGCCAGCATCTTTGGAGAATTGTTGAAGCGGAACTAAATTTATAAACAAAAATTTAAACAAAGATGAAAAAACCTTTTCTTGAAAGGTTGCTCGACGATAGACCCATCATTTGCGACGGGGCGATGGGCACAATGCTCGACCTTTACGAATATCATGAACAGCCACGATGTATACACAATTTGCTAAACCCAGACATAGTTGCCAGGATTCACCGTGAGTATATTGAGGCGGGGGCTGAGATAATTGAAACAAATACCTTCGATGCGAATAGATTCAGGCTTGAGTTTTATCATCTTCAAGATAAAATTAAAGAAATTAACAAAGCAGGTGTTGAGATAGCAAAATCCGTTGCGGGTGATGATGTCTATGTCGCCGGCTCGATTGGACCAACGGGCAAATTGCTTGAGCCACTTGGAAAAATAAAAACTCAACAAATTAAGGATGTAATAAAAGAACAGGCAGAAATATTAATTTCAGCTGGCGTCGATTTGATAATTCTTGAAACATTTGTTAGTTTGAATGAACTTGATGCTGCAATTGAAGCAGTTAAAGAGGTCTCGGATAAAATTCCACTTATAGCCCAAAAAACATTTCCAGAGGATGGAGCAATTCTTGCCACGGACTTCCCAATAGAGGTTGTAAAACACATCAAGGAAAAAGGTGTAACAGTTGTTGGTTCAAATTGCACTGTCGGACCCCAGAGAATGTTCTCAATTATAAAATCAATGTATCAGGATGATGTCATTTTATCTGCTCAACCCGCTGCTGGAATCCCAACCCTTGTCGATGGTCGATCAGTTTACCACGCAAGTCCCGAATATCTCGCAACATATGCAAAGCAACTTGTCGAAGCGGGTGTTAAAATAATCGGCGCATGTTGTGGTTCAACACCATCACACATAAAAGCGATAGCAAACGCAGTAAAAGATTTAAGATTAAAACGACCCGAAGTTAACATCAGGATAAAAGAACAAAAACATGAAAAAATAGAGCCCCCAAAAGAATCAAAAGTTGAAATAATCACTGCGGAAGATAAAAAATCAAATTTCGCAAAAAATATAGGGAAAAAGTTTTTAACAACCGTTGAGCTTGACATCCCACGCGGGCTTGATATGAGCTCAGTGATCGAGGGTGCAAAGTATTTGAAAGAGAATGGAATCGACGCAGTAAATATAACAGATGGGGCGAGAGCAAGATTTAGAATGGATCCGGTTGCCATATCTCATCTTGTTGAAACTAAAGTGGGAATTGAGACCATCACACATATTGCCTGCAGGGATAGAAATTTAATTGGCTTACAGGGGCTTCTTCTTGGCGCATGGGCACTTGGGATTAAAAATATACTTGCAATAACTGGAGATCCAACAAAAATTGGCGACTTCCCCCACGCAACAACCGTGGCAGATGTTGATTCAATAGGGCTTATAAAAATTTTAAAAAACATGAATCACGGTCTTGATGCAGTTGGTAACACAATTGGTGAACCAACTAATTTTTTAATTGCTTGCGCAGCAAATCCAACAGCACAAAACCTTGATTATGAAATTTCTCGACTTGAAAAGAAAGTTGAAGCAGGTGCACAAATTGTCTTCACCCAACCGCTGTATGAAATGAGAACACTTGAACTTTTCATCAAAAAAATTGAACATCTTAAAATCCCAATTATGCTCGGCATCCTACCGCTTAGAAGTTACAAACACGCTGAATTTCTTCACAATGAAGTCCCCGGGATAAACATCCCCGATTGGGTTCGTGAAAAACTTTATCTTGCACACGATGACGCTGGTAAAGTTGGAGTTGAAATATCAGCGCAATTCTTAAAAGAGGCAAAACATCTAGTTCAAGGCGCATATTTACTCCCACCTTTTAAAAAATATCACATCGCCGTCGAGATACTTCAAAAAATTTAAAAACAAACCCAAAGAAAAATGAACCCTGTAGAAATCATACGAAAAAAGAGGGATGGCAAAAAATTAACAAAAGATGAAATTTCATTCTTTATCAATGGTTACTTAAACGGCAAAATCCCTGATTATCAAATGTCCGCCTTCCTGATGGCTGTATATTTTCAAAATATGGATTTCGAAGAGACAACATACCTTACTGAGATAATGTTGAACTCCGGTCATATCATTGATCTTTCAGATATCCCTGGTATAAAGGTTGATAAACATTCAACAGGTGGTGTCGGGGATAAGGTCTCACTAATCCTTGCACCAATAGTTGCTGCAGCGGGTGTCCCTGTACCAATGATATCTGGTCGAGGGCTTGGGCACACAGGCGGAACGCTTGACAAACTTGAATCAATTCCGGGATTTAGAACAAACCTTTCGGTAGAAGAATACAAAAAAGTTATCTCCGAGATAGGGCTTGTAATGATTGGACAAACCGAGGAAATTGCTCCCGCTGATAAAAAAATCTATGCACTTCGAGATGTAACAGCAACCGTTGAATCAATCCCTTTGATCTCAGCAAGTATAATGAGCAAAAAACTTGCGGAGGGAATTGATGCCCTCGTCCTCGATGTAAAAACGGGACAGGGCGCATTTATGAAGGAATATGAAAAATCACTTCAACTTGCGCAAGTACTTTTCACAATAGGGAAAAACTTTGGGAAAAAAGTTATAGCATTTATAACTGATATGAATCAACCACTTGGCTATGCAGTTGGCAACTGGCTTGAAGTTGTTGAGTCAGTTCAATGTTTAAGAGGGCTTGATGTTCCCGACCTTATGTATATTACCTATGTTCTCGCTGGAGCGATGATCATGCTTGGTGGAAAGGCAAATTCAATAGAGAAAGGAATGAAAATTGCACAGAAAGTTGTTCTCTCAGGTGAAGCTTATGAGAAATTCCTTCAACTCGTAGAAAAACAGGGGGGAGATGTAAGCTATATTGAGAACCTTGAAAAATATCCACTTTCAAAACATTCAATCGAGGTTAAAAGCATGTTCGATGGTTATGTTTACGAAATTGATGCCTTAGAAGTTGGAATGGTATCCCTCATACTCGGAGCTGGGAGAACAAAAGTTGATGATGTGATCGATCCAAAGGCAGGAATTGTTTTAAGAAAAAAAGTTGGCGATAAAGTTGAATCAGGAGAACAGCTTGCTGTTTTTTACACAGATAGAGATGATGTTATAAAAACTGCAAAGGAACGCCTGGCAAAAGCATTTAAAATAAGCCATCAAAAACCCGAACCTTTAAAACTTGTAAAGACAATAATTGATGACAACGGTGTGAGAAACTGGGAATAAAAAAGGGCAGGCTTTAAACCTGCCCCTTTCTTTAACTTCTCAAATACATTACTTGAGCAACACCATCTTCTTCGTCGCAACAAAACCATCAGCAGTTAATCCACTGAATAAATTGAATTGATTATGTTAATTAAACTTATATCCCACACTTAAACCAATCCAAGAAGAAATTCCACCTTTGGATATTACAGGCGTATAACCAATTCTAAAAATAATCCCTCGACCCTTGGGTTGATACCTATACCCTATTGTACCTGTGAAAAATAATAAATCAATACCTGATTTATCAACTGGTTCTTTTATTTCTGCTGTTATCCTTGCAAATAAGAATTCAAAATTAATCTTTTCGCTAGGCTCACCTTTTAATTTAATTGATCCAACGACAAATACGGGACCAAATCCTAACTCTATTTACTCACCGAACTCCCTACAAGATAATTAAACATCAAAGGAAACATCAACACATTTAGCTTATTCTCACCAGTTCTCGTATTTATATAACATGTCCCTATTCTTATTGCAGTTGACTTTGATAATACTTCCCTCTCATAGTTTAATGTATAAAGCAAGCCATTCCCAAGAAACTCGAAATATACCGCTTGCTTTGCTTTATCACCCTTAAAATTAAAACTAAATAAAGTCGAGTTAACCAAGATCAATAAGACTAAAGAAAATTTAATTTTATGAACCATGGCACATATAAAGTTTTATTTTTAAATATTGTTTCTTGGCGCCTTATGTAAAGCAAAATTATTTATTTAAACTCAATCTCAATTCCAGCCGTTGGTAAAAAGGGAAGTGAGTATATATAATTTACAGATGATTTGCTATAATACACCTCTATAATATTCTTGTTATTGTACAAGTTGTAAATTTGTAGATATAAATTGAATCTCCACCTTTCTTTGACTTTGAAAGTATATATAATACCAACATCTAAACGATGGTAAGCAGGAGTTCGTTTACTATTCTTATCTCCTCCGCCATATGGGGTATATGGGACGCCACTATAATATCTCCATTCAAGATTAAACTTCCATTTTGGTGATAAATTATATTGCGCAACTATGTGAAAATTATGTCTTCTATCATATTTGGGCGGATATGGTTTCCCTTGATTAACCCCGGGAAACCAATTAATAACTTTAGATAATGTATAACTTAACCAGCCGGTAATTTTACCAATTCTTTTCTCAAGTAAAAATTCAACTCCATATGATTTCTTCTTTCCTTCTTTCAAAGAGCCTGAATATCCTTCCGAAGAAGAGTAGTATATAATGTATACCCGCTGAAAATCTTTATAATAAACTCCGCTCGTAAAATCTATCTCATCTGTAAGTTTTGTTTTTAATGTAAAAACATAGTGTGTAGCTTTAGATGGCTGAAGTTTTTTATTATCAGCCACTCTCCACAGAGTAAATGTTTCTGGAAATATAAAATAATCATCCGAGCCTGGTGCCTCTATTTCTGTTTCTAGCCTATTTAAATATTGAGAATAAGTACCAAATGAAAACTGAAGCGATGTATAAGAATTTAGCAAATACTTAATACTAACTCGTGGATCAAGTTTGGTATATTTGTTAAATAGTGAAAAATATAATCTAAAACCAGGCAAAAACAAAAAATTTATTCACTCGTAATTCATTTTGAAAGTAAAATGTAAGATAATAATACGTTCTCTTCCCTTTTTCAATCCCTTCAAAGATCGTCTTACTAAAACTCAACCATTGATCTAAATCTAATTTTTTTAATTCTAATCCTATTTCATTTACTGATGTTTTATAAAAATTTTGCGCTCTAATTTTAATTGAGGAACCAAATATATCAAGGTAATCTGGATTGTTTTCGCCAGTAAAATCTCTAGTAAGTCCAAAAGAGCTTAAATCTGATGCTATATTGAAAATCCAGTTTGGATTAAGCAGATAAACATAATTGAGGCCGATAACTTTAGTGCCCCACCTTAAGTCTCCTTCCTCAACTAATCTATCACGGGCAATAAAGCTTGAAATATTTATTGTAGAATTTTTAGATACGGGTTGAGCAATTTTAAAATTAAAATCAAAATAATGGTAATCTGGTAATACACGGCGAGGGAAAAGAAGATCAAAGTATGTTCTACGAATGCCGATAATCCAAGAACCATTATTAATTGTTGGACCTTCCGCTACGCCACTGAAACTTACAAGGCTCACATTGCCACTTGCACATATTTTGTTCTTATTCCCTTCCCTCGTAGTAATATTTATCACGGAAGAGGTTCTATCACCATAAGTTGCATCGAAACCTCCTTTTATCAATTCAACACTTTTCACCATTTTGGAATTAAAAACACTAATAATACCCCATGAATGTTCTATATTATAAACCTCAACCCCATCCACTAGAATTAGATTATTTTCTGGATATCCACCTTGAATATAAAGCCTTGAACTAAAATCCCTTTCAACTACTCCGGGAAAGGAAGGTAATGTTTTTAACAAATCAAATTCCCCCAAAAATGGCGGTATTTTTTCTATCTCATTTCTTCTAACTATAATTGTCCTCGGCTCCATGTTTGTGTTTGGCAAAGATTCAACTTCTACTGTATCAATCTCAACACTATCTGGAACAAGATAAACATTTAAATTAATATTTTCATTCTCCCTGATAACAACTTCTTTTTCTAATCTTTGATAACCTACAATTGAGTATACTATCAGGTATTTCCCCGGCGAAAGGAATAATATATAATATCCATCTTGATTGCTCGCCGTTCCTCTACTTGTCGATTTAACCCACACATTCACAAATGAAAGGGGAATGCCACTGGTTTGATCATAAATAAAACCACTTACAGTTCCAACTTGAGCAGAAAGAAGCTGAGTAATAAGTATTGTAAATAAAGCAAGTATCCAAATTTGCAACAGCTCCTTTGTCACCGGCAACGATACTTATATTTGCATTTTCTAGGGGGTATCGGATTTAATTTGAACTTGATTCCATTAGTTACAAGTTCACCTGCCTCGAATATAAGATTGTTTACCTTTATTTCCTAAAATGCTAATTTTATAGTTATTAACTTCCTCACAAAAAAATCAATATAAATCTAACTCCAAATCTATACAGACTTTCTTTGAAAATTTCTTTACTTCTTGAATAGCGATACTCAAAGAATAAATCGAATTGCATATCGTCTCTAATTTTGTAACCAAAATTAGCAGTGTAAGAAAATATGTTTAAGGTTCCTTGCTCTCTAAATGGCTGTAAATAGATTAAAAATTTACCCGAGTCTTGATGGGTATTAAAAACCAAAAAATCATGGCTATATTTACCAAATAGCGACATCCCAACACTTTGTAACATTTTTAACTTTGCAATCTCGAAATCAATACAACCACCAAGTATAATAACATTTGAAAGCTTATATCTTCCCGTAAAATACACCACGGTATTCAAAGGATCCTTTGAAGTACTATACCCTATCGTTTTATTTTCATATTGGATAAATAACTCTAAATACTTTAAAAATTTATATTGCAAATTCAAATTTGTAAACCCCGGGATAGAGCGATCGAGTTTATTTAAAAATACATTATTTTTTGTAATATAATTCCCAGTTGGCTTTATCGGCGCTAAATATGTAGTTGAAAGCCTAAGTGACAATGTTATGTTTTTCCAAACCAAACCCAAATCGAAATCATAGAATATAGGTCCAGAAGATCTAATGTTAGGAATTACATTTAAAACTTGCCTTTCCAATTCAAATTTATAAACTTTTACATTGCTTAAAAATGGAAAATATGCATTTACAATTTCATAATTTGGTTGAACTTTGATAAAAAATTGGACATTTATAATTGACAAGAGATTCTTATCTTGGGCATTAAGAGTTGCGATACGTAATAGAACGATAAATAAAATAATTTTTTTCATAGACTTTTTCTTTGATATGTATTTTTTAAAAAGTCCTTATCTCTATGAGCTAACAAGATACCAATGTAGTAAACCCCTATCATCTTCTCTCCACCTTGTGTCATCATCATAACCATCGAACTTCTGCATCATTAAGTACTTTTACCACACCAATTATTTCCCAACAGCCATCTATCCTTGAAGATGTTATACTTCTACCGCTACCACTATCAATTAAAGAAATAGAGACTCTTTCCATCCCTACCAAATGTTTTTACCTTTTTCTTCCTTTACTTCCTTAACTATTCACAATAATAATCAATGAAAAATAAAAAGTCAAGATGGGGTTCAGGGGAGTATCAAAATTGTATCTTCAAGGATGGTTTAAAGTGTTAACAGGTAATGCTTTATAGACATGGGTGAATATTTTTAATTGGGGCAGGCTTAAAGCCTGCCCCTTTCTTTAATTTCTCAAATACATTATTTGAGCAACACCATCTTCTTCGTCGCAACAAAGTCATCAGCAGTTAATCTATAGAAGTAAACACCGCTTGCAAACCCAGAAGCATTGAAATCAACCGTATGCACACCTGCACGCAAATATCCATCTACCAAGACACTTACCCTCTCACCTAAAGCATTAAATACCTCAAGTTTAACTTTCGCATCTTTAGGCAAAGCAAAGGCTATCTTTGTGGTAGGATTGAATGGGTTCGGATAGTTCTGATACAGTTCAAACTTAATCGGCACATCATATGTTGGGAATTCAACGCCAGTAATCTTGCCAATTGAAAGCTGCAACAATCGCACGACATATTTTGGATTGTGTACACCACGACTTCCATCTCCAACAACATAGCGGTAGTTCCAATAAGCTTGCTTTAATCTCACAGAGTCGGGGTCGATTCTAATCTGTTGCCAATCAACCGTGGGTTGTCCCTTCGGTGGCAAAGCCATTGCAAGTTTTTCAATCAAACCATCAACTTCCTTCATAAACGGCTCAACGGTGCCATCCATATCGTAGTCGTAAGAAGCAATTATATCATCGAACTTGGTTATACCAGTATGACATTTCACGCAACCAGTGATATTGTCATACTCCTGACCATCGGGGGCGATATATTTCATTTTCCAAGTATGCATTCCGAGCTTATCTCTTGCAACATGGCCTGTGTCTGGAGTAGCAGACATATGGCAACCTACACATGCATTTTCAACAAGTCGATGTCCAACACTGCTTGGCAAAGTTTCACCCCAGCTGTAACCATTTTGACCAAGATAAACATCACCCGCTCCAGCATAATGTGGACCCCAAATTGAGCTAAGATTTGTCGTGACATATGTTAAAGCGTTCCTGCGAAACTTATGGCAATTAACACAGAGTTTACCTTTGCCAAGGTTAATTTGCGAATAATCAAATCCGTTTGCAAGCGTATCGGCTGATGTAGGCGCTTCTCTTAACTCCATTGAGTGCGGATCATGGCAGGTTTGACAGACTATCTTCGTGTGAGTGATACGGCTGTAACCCGAGGAAGCCCTATTATCAAATGGTTCATTTTTAACAAAACTCACAAAACCAGCTCCATCATGACAACGAACGCAAGTGTTAAGATCATAATTCTGAATTGGCTGCGCTCCAGCAGCGGTGTTTCTGAAACTATTTGACCAAACCGACTCAGCATGACCTGAGTATTCCCACTGTACATAGCGGTTATGTCTCCATGGCTCATTATGGCATTGAGCACAAACTTCAGGATTCATCGTCTTCGGTTGTGTTCCGGCTCCGAAGTGAGATGGGTTCTTCGGACCATGGCAGTTCTCACAACCAATAGTTGCAAGCAAACTTAATCCTTTCTTGTCAGTCGTCAAAAGCGAGTCAAAAAGCCCAGCTCTTGGCGGCTTCCATTGGTTCCAGTCAAACCCAAGTTGCGCTGCGACATCGTCAAACCCACCATTGTTCGCCATAGTGTTATAACCTGTTGTGTGGCATCTCCAACAATTCGGTCCCCAATACGAGGCAACTTGCCCATTCATACCACGCTCAAACATCGTTGCATGTCGAGAAGAACTCCACTTTGAATAAACATCCGGGGTTGCGTTCTTATGACAAGTTGCACAGTTAAGAGTTTGACTACCTATGTCCTTCCAATCAACGCCGGTGTAATTTGCAGCAATAATTGTAATCGTGGTGTCGTCAGCGCCATTTACAACCAATTTAACTTGGTATGTTCCAGCGACATCGGGAGTAAATGAAACCAACTGAGCACTTGTGCTGCTCAAAGCCGCATTTGAGTTCGTTGGTTTACTCACAATTGACCATTCATAGCTTGTGGCAGGCTTAAAAGTAGTATCACCCGAAACATCATAACCCACAAGCCACACAACTGTACCAGTTCCAACAACTGATAAACTGGAAGATATACTATCAAGGTTCGCAATCCCCATTCCCTCTAATTCATGTGGGGACATCCCTTTAATTTTGATGTAAGCCTTTTGAGCTGAAAGGGGTAGAGCTAAGATAAGCAAAAAAATCATTAAAGTTGTCACTCTTAACTTCATTTTGCCATCCATATTTTATTTTTTGTACACAAAAAATAAAAAAGCAATTTCCATGCCAATTCCCAAAAACTTAAAATTTTTTTAATTTTTATGATCATATGTGCTAAAATGCTACAGCTTGTAAAAAGTTGGGCGTCGCTTTATTCGACAAATTTAGTGGTTAGCTATTTTCGCTTTTTCCCCTATTTTCTGGAGCATTTTATCTTTCCATTCTAAAAAGTCCCCCTGAATTATATGGCTTCTTGCCTCCCTGACAAGCCATAAATAGAAGGCGAGATTATGAATAGAAGCAAGTTGAAGGGCGAGAATTTCATCTGCATTGAAAAGATGACGGAGATATGCCCGTGTAAAACTTCTACAAGTATAGCAATCGCAATCCTTGTCAACAGGTGTAAAGTCTTCCTTATAAATTGCATTTTTTATGCTAAATTTACCCTCCCTGGTATATAATGTTGCATTTCTGCCATTTCTCGTCGGTATAACGCAATCAAACATGTCAATTCCACGGGAGATCGCCTCCAAAATATTTTCAGGAGTGCCCACCCCCATAAGATATCTTGGTTTATCAACTGGGAGAAGTGAAGCGGTAAATTCAGCTATTTGATACATCGTTTCAATTGGCTCACCAACTGCTAATCCTCCAATCGCATAGCCATCTAAATCAAGCTTTACAAGTTCCTCAACGCTTTTAGCCCTTATCTCTGGATAAATACTTCCTTGAACGATTCCAAAAATTGCCTGCGTATGACCATACAAAGGCTTCGTATTGTCAAATCTTTCGCGAGATCTTTTAGCCCACTCAATAGTTAATTGATTTGATTTAAAGGCATAATCATAATCACAAGGATAAGGTGTGCATTCATCAAGGCACATCATAATATCTGAACCAAGTATTCGCTGAATGTCAATAATACTTTCAGGTGTGAAAAAATGATATGAACCATCGATGTGTGATTGAAACTTTACACCCTCTTTTGAGATTTTTCTAAACTGAGCCAAACTAAAAATCTGAAACCCCCCACTGTCTGTTAGAATACCTCTTTCCCAACCTATAAACTTGTGCAATCCACCTGCTTTAAAAATCACATCCGTCCCAGGTCTTAAATAAAGATGATATGTGTTTCCAAGAATTATTTGCGCTCCTATTTCAACAAGTTCCCTCTGCTCAACTGCCTTGACGGTCCCCTGTGTTCCAACTGGCATAAAAACTGGGGTTTCAATAACACCATGGTCAGTATAAATAAGTCCAGCGCGAGCTGAAGTTTTAGAATCAAGCGCCACAAGTTCAAATTTAAACACAGGACATTTTAAATCTAATTTTTACACTTCCTCTTCAGCAGTTTGATGTAGTTCACTTGCTACCTCTTCCTCGTCAAGGTCGACAACCACATCTTTCATCAGATCATTTATCAACCAATTTGCTATCATATATCCAACCGCGAGGCCAATTCCAAGTGCGGTTAATCCAGCAAGAACGATTTTAACTTCCTTTTTCATTTCACTCTCCGTAATTTTGTTTTAAAAATTTCTTTCAGTTGTTATAATTTCGCAAATTTTCCCATCAACTATTTTTATAATCCTATTTGCCATCTCGGCAAGTTTTTCATTATGCGTCGCAATTATAAAAGTTTGCTTGTATTTTCTATTTAACTCAAACATTAAATTATGGAGTATTTCCGCATTTTCACTATCAAGATTTCCCGACGGCTCATCAGCAAGAATTAATTCAGGTGAATTCATCAAAGCTCTCGCAACCGCCACTCTTTGTTGTTCTCCACCCGAAAGCTCCGACGGTTTGTGATGTGCCCTATCCGCAAGTCCAACCTCCTTAAGAAGTTCGTACGCCTTATCCTTAACTTCATCAAAGCTTTTTCCCGCTATCATCGCGGGCATCGCAACATTTTCAATAGCCGTGAATTCAGGTAAAAGATGATGAAATTGAAACACAAAGCCAATTTTTTTATTTCTGAACTTGGCAAGTTCGACATCCGACATTTTAAACACATCAATCCCATCAATATAAACTTTTCCCTCGCTCGGTCTATCAAGGGCGCCGATAATGTGAAGAAGTGTACTCTTACCAGCGCCGGACGCCCCAACTATCGCTATCATCTCACCTCTTCTAACTTCAAAGCTTATTCCTTTTAAAACATGTAGTTTAACACTTTTCCCAAGCCAAAAAATTTTGTGTATATTCTCTGCCCTTAAAATTATCTCGCTCAAATCCCGTCCTTCTAAATTATTATTTCGCAGCAAAAATTTCGCTTAAATCGCACTTCATTATGTTTTCAACAATCCTTTGAGCAAATTCACTTGTTTTTACTTCAGTGGCTCCTTCCATCTGTCGCGCAAAGTCATATGTCACATACTTTTGCTTTATCGTCTCTTGCATCCCATACTCAATCAATTTAGCTGCCTCCTTCCAACCGATATATTCAAACATCATAACACCCGAAAGAATAACCGAACCTGGGTTAACCTTATCAAGCCCAGCATATTTCGGAGCAGTACCATGGGTTGCTTCAAAAACAGCATAGAAATCACTGATATTTCCACCCGGTGCAATCCCAAGCCCTCCAACAAGTGCAGCTGCAGCATCGGATAGATAATCGCCATTAAGATTTGGCGTCGCTATAACATCATATTCAGCGGGTCTTGTGATTAACTGCTGGAACATATTATCGGCTATTCTATCTTTGATGACAATTTTGCTATCCGGTTGCTTACCACCATAATCTTTGTTGAGCTCCTCCTCGGTTATGACATATTCTCTAAACTCTTCAAGCGCAACCTGATATCCCCATTCGCGAAAAGCTCCTTCTGTAAACTTCATTATATTCCCCTTATGAACAAGCGTGACGCTTTTGCGACCATTTTCAATTGCATATTTAATCGCCTTGCGAACAAGTCGCTTCGAGCCAAATTCCGACATCGGCTTAACACCAATTCCAGAATCTCTTCTAACCTTAATCCCATATTCTTTCTCAAGTATATCGATCATCTTCAACGCCTCCGGTGAACCCATCTTCCATTCAATTCCCGCATAAACATCTTCAGTATTTTCTCTGAAAATAACAACATCAACATCTTGCGGTCTTTTCATCGGGCTTGGAACACCTTCGTAATACTTAACGGGCCTAACGCATGCGTAAAGATCGAGAACTTGTCTCAATGTGACATTTAAGCTCCTTATCCCACCGCCAACCGGGGTTGTAAGTGGTCCTTTTATGGCAATTATATGTTCTTTAATTGCTTCAAGCGTATCGTCTGGAAGCCATACTTCACGACCATAAACCTTGTTGGCTTTTTCACCGGCGTAAATTTCAAACCATACAACTTTTCTCTTTCCATCATACGCCTTTTCAACAGCGGCATCGAATACCATTCTTGCTGCCCTCCATATGTCAGGTCCCGTTCCATCACCCTCAATGAATGGAATTATTGGATTGTCAGGAACATTTAGTTTGCCGTCTTTGACCGTTATTTTTTCACCTTCTGAAGGTGGAACTAATTTTTCATACGCCATATTTCATTACCTCCCGCTAAATTATTTGTGTTTTAGGTTCGTTTATTTTTTGCCTTATTAAATTTGCATATTTTTTAAGTTCCTCATCCGTGTATTTCTTAACGACAGGTTTAAACTTCAACCCATCGTTTGAATATCGAGGGATCACATGAAAATGCACATGAAAAATCCTTTGACCCGCGACAAATCCATTGTTTGAAAGAATGTTAAAACCTCCCGGCTTCGGCTCGATCGAACTCATAATTGCCCCAGCAACAATTTTTACCGCGCTCAAAAGATATGAATAAAGTTCCTCCGGCAAAGACAAAAAGTCATCGTAATGTTTCTTCGGGATCACAAGCGCATGCCCAAAGTTGACAGGATTAATATCAAGAATTGAAATGATATGCTCGTTCTCATAAAGAATCTCTGCTTTCTCCGAACCTTCAATAATTTTACAAAATACACAATTTTCTTGAAGCTTCGTTCCCATGAGTCTTTGCGAAAGTAATATGATAAAATTTTTTATCACGATTTAAATTTAATCAAACAGCGAATAAATAACAATTTTGTTTTTGGGACCTACTTAAGTTAAATTTTACAAAAACTTCGCTTGATGAAGCAGCCAAGGGTTAGCGTAATCATACTCAACTGGAACACAAAACACTTCCTTGAAAAATTCCTACCTTCCGTCGTTCAAACAAATTATCAAAATTTAGAGATCATCGTTGCGGACAACGGCTCAACCGATGGAAGTGCTGATTTCGTAAGAGAAAATTTTAAATCTGTAAAACTTATCACCTTCGATAAAAACTATGGCTTCTGCGGAGGTTACAATAGAGCGATCGAATTCGCCAGCGGTGATTATATCGTTTTACTTAATTCAGATGTTGAAGTTACCCCTGAATGGCTTAATCCAATTATAAATTTTATGGAAGAAAACAAAGATGTCTTTGCTTGTCAGCCAAAGATTTTATCTTATTTTGAGAGGAACAAATTTGAATATGCCGGTGCATGCGGTGGCTTCATTGATAAATTTGGATACCCATTTTGCCGTGGCAGAATTTTTTTCCACACAGAGGAAGATATGGGGCAATATGATGAAATAAAACAAGTCTTTTGGGCAACGGGAGCATGTATGGTAATTCGAAGAAATTTACTCCATGAAATTGGCTTCCTCGATGAAGATTTTTTCGCACATATGGAAGAAATAGACCTATGCTGGAGAGCAAACCTTCATGGATATAAAATATTTTGTATCCCGCAAAGCAAGGTTTATCATGTCGGCGGTGGAACTCTCCCAAAAGCAAATCCAAGAAAAACATTTTTAAACCACAGAAACAGCCTGATAATGCTTGAAAAAAACTTAACATTTCCAGATGCGCTTTTAATAATTCCGATAAGATTGTTCCTTGACATCATCTCAGCAATTGTTTATCTTCTCAAAGGAAGCGTTGGGGATTTTTTCGCAGTGCTTAAAGCTCATTTTATTTTCTTGATCGCTCAACCGAAGTGGATAATAAAGAGAATTAGAAACCGAAAAAAGATTAAGAAGAAAAAAATAAACAACAATCTGATTTTTAAAAAAAGCATAGTAATTGAATATTTCATTCTTGGCAAAAAGAAATTCTCTGAATTGAAATTTTAAAAATAGATTCCCCCAAGAATCGTTCTCTTATTTGCACCTGTTACCGAAGTTATGTTCACTGGATTCCCAGCCACTGCCTCATTTGCAAAAACGGCAAAGCAAATCGCCTCCTTCGCCTCAGAAGAAATCCCAAACTCGTCGGTCAATCTGACTGGAACTTGGAAATATTTCTCAAGTGATTTAATCATAAATTTGTTCTTTGCCCCACCACCGCTCACAATTATTTCATCTATTTGCGTATATGGTTTGATGAATGTTTTATAATTTTCAAATATCGCATAAACTGTAAATTCAGTCGCTGTTGCTACTATGTCCTCTGCGGGGAGTGATAATTCTTTACCCCATTTTAGGATTTGATTTACAAATGCGGAGCCAAATTCTTCTCTACCCGTTGATTTCGGCGGTTTTTTCGTAATAAAAGGATGCTCCATCATCTTTCCAAGCAAATCTTCCGAAACTTTCCCGCTTTGCGCGATCTTTCCATCCTCGTCATAATCTTGATTAAAAAATATCTTAACAAGCGCATCGATAACCATATTTCCCGGTCCTGTATCAAAAGCAATCACATCCTCAACATCACAACCTTTTTTCAAAACTGTAAAGTTTGCAATTCCACCAATGTTAAGCACCAACCTATTTAAACTATCCGATGTGAAAATAATATAATCAAAGTAAGGAACAAGCGGGGCTCCTTCCCCACACAAAGCCATATCACCAACCCTGAAATTGCCAACCGTTGGAATACCCGTCAATTTTGCGATAACCCCAGGATCACCGATTTGAAGCGTCCCTTTAACTTTATAGCCAGATATTTCAACCTCACCAGGCAAATGCTGAATTGTTTGACCATGCGAACCGATTAAATCAACATCCGAAACACTAATGCCAAGCTCATCAAGCGTTTTAAAAATTGAGTCGGCATAAATTTGGGCAAGCAGAAAGTTTAATCTACAAATTTCATCAACCTTGCTCGTTTCAGGTTGTGAATTCTTTAAAATTAATTTTTTTAGTCCCTCATCAAATGGAAATGTTTTCCACCCAATAGTTTTAACTTTTGTCTGTCTACCAGCGTTTAAAACTTCAACAACTGCAACATCAACCCCATCTGCAGATGTCCCCGACATTAAACCGACAACTATTTTAGGATTTTTTTCTCTTAACTTTATCAACTTTTCGATCACACTTATATGATTAAATTTGTTTAATATTCAACGAACTCAACTTTAACTTTATTAGGTATCAAGCCTCTCTCAAAACCTAAATCGAGAAACAGTTGCACAGCCTTCCTGCCATCCTCACCATAATCAAGGGTCAACTCATTTACATACATGCCGACGAATTTATCAGCGAGATTATCGTCCATTCCTCTGGCAAATTGTAAAGCATATTTAAGGGCTTCATATCTATTTTCAAGTGCATACTTTACACTCTCATACAAATATCTCGAAACTTTTTTCATCAATTGAATTCCAAGCTCTTTCTTTATTGCGTTCCCGCCTAAAGGAAGTGGCAATCCTGTTTGATCATACCACCATTCCCCAAAGTCAATTAGCTTAACAAGTCCAGAGTTCGAATAAGTCAATTGTCCCTCATGAATTAAAAGTCCAGCGTCGATCTCATCATTTAAAACTGCATCGATAATTTTATCAAACTGAATTACTTTATACTTTACATTAGGCTCAAAAATTTTCAGAATCAAAAAAGCGCTCGTCAAAGTCCCTGGAACCCCAATCGTAAGATCTTTCAAGTCGGACGGAGAAAATTTTTTCTTAGCCACCAGAATTGGACCATATCCAATTCCCATACTTGCACCACATGGCATCAGCATATATTTGTCCGACACATAAGCATATGCATGAAAAGAAATTGCAGTGACATCATAAACACCCTCAAAGGCTTTTCTATTTAAGGTTTCTATATCGCTTAAAATGTTGACAAATTTTAGATCGCCTGTGTCTATTTTATTATTTACAAGAGCGTAAAACATAAAAGCATCGTCTGAATCAGGGCTGTGCGCAACGGTTATTTCCTTCATTCGGTAAAATCTTTACTTTTAAATTAACTCATACTTTTGCAGATGGGCAGAGCTTGTTAATTTTACATATTGAACATTTAGGCTTCCTTGCCTCGCAAACATATCTACCATGCTCCCCAATTAGATGTGAAAAAAGCGTCCATTTACCCTTTGGAACGATCTCCATCAACTCAAACTCAATCTTATCTGGATTACTACTTTTAACAAGCCCAAGCCTAGCAGTTACCCTTTTAAGATGCGTATCAACGATAATTCCATCTTTCCCAAACGCATTTGCAAGGACTGCGTTTGCTGTTTTCCTGCCCACGCCTGGGAGCTCGACAAGTTCCTCAAGTGTATCTGGAACTTGCCCATTATATTTTTCAACTAAAACTTGACAACAGTTTTTAATGGCTTTTGCTTTGTTTTTGTAAAATCCAGTTGGTCTTATCTCCTGCTCAAGCACTTTCAAATCAGCGTTCGCATAATCTTGGGCAGTTTGATATTTTTTAAAGAGATACTCTGTTACCTTATTAACCCTCTCATCGGTGCACTGCGCTGCAAGTATTGTCGCAACAAGAAGCTCAAGCGGATTTGAGAAGTTTAGATGGGTTTTCGCATTAGGATAAAGCTTCTTTAACACATTTATAATTTTGCTAACCCTTTTCTTCTTTTCCTGCAGTGTTTCTTTGGCGAATGGAGATTTTTTTGACATATCTCAGCCTCTAATTGTTTTTAATGTTCATCCTTTAATGCCTCAATCTTTGCATTTTTCATCAACTTAGGATTGAACCTTTCATCATTAATCAGCAACGATTCGACAACCTTGCCTTTAACCAAATGCTCATCTATAATTTTCTCTATATCTTTTTCGCTCACATTACCATACCATATTGCCTCTGGATAGATCACAATGCTTATACCATATTCGCACGCATCAAGGCAACCTGCTGAATTAACTCGAACGATTTTATTTAATCCAAGTTCGGCAATTCTCTTTTTAAATTTATCTCTCAACTCTTCCGAGCCTTTCTGACCGCAAGAACCTTTTGGATGCTCAGGTGGTCGAGTATTTGTGCAGATGAAAATATGTTTTTTAAATCTCACTTTGATTTAAGTTTTATTTTTAATCCTTCTTCAAATCAATTAACAAAACCACATCACCCGATGCAGTGCCTTTACTTGCCAGTGTTTCATCGTTACTATATTCAAATCCACGAGTTAAATTAAAAAGCACAAAGTCATCTACATTCCTTTCACCGTGATAAATCTCATCAACAAACTTTTTGACGATCTCTTTGATCATAACTTCATCATCAACCTCATACCTGTAAATTTCGCCTGAGAAGCCTTTTCCAACTGCAAGAGTTATCCTTGCCATTTCACCAATAAGATGTTGTGATTTTAACATCTCCATAAACTTTGACTGCACATGCAAGCCTTTCGTTTTCGGATAAGCCTTTCCTCTCCGCTAGTCTCATTTCCTCAAAATCTGGGCTTGACAAATTCTCCATTCCATTGAGCACTAAAACACGACAATGTCCACAAGTTCTATCACCATTACAAGATTCGGCAATTGGGATTGAATTTTCTCTTGCCACATCAAAAATTGTTTTACCTTCTTCACACTCTACTTCAATTCCAAGCCCATAAAAATTTATTAAGGGCATAAACTTTGCTGATTTTTTAACCAATTTACTCAAAAAGAAAAAATAATCAAAGACTTTTCTTCACTGCGGTGATCGCAACATAACCCATCCACTTATCCCCACCTTGTTCAAGAAAAACACTCACCTCATGCTTGAACCTCTTAACCTCTTTAAACTCATTCTTCGAGAAGCGTCTCTCTTTCAATGAACTCTCGATGATCTTTTTAAACTCTGAATAATAACGCACGAGCTCATTGCTTATATCCTGAACGAAAGTTGGTTCTAATCCACAACTTTTGAAAATTTTTAACTTTTCCTCAAGTGTCTCAATTGCTCCACCTTCCACATGCCATGCCTCACGCACATAAGTTGGCACAGGGGATTTCTTCCAATAAAAGTCAGCCACACCAATAAACGAACCATCTTTCAAAACTCTGTAAAATTCCTTCAATATCTGAGTTTTCTTATACTGCGACAAAATCCCCTCTGATATTATCAAATCAAATGTTTTATCTTCAAAATCAAGAGTAATTGGACTCATAACTTTAACTTTTACCTTTTCTTCAAGCCCCGCCATTGCAACCTCGCTTTTCGCAGAAATAACTATGTGCGGAAGCTCATGCACCCCGTAAACACTGCATTTAAAATTTTTCGCAATGTAAGTGAGACTGTCTCGCAAATTTACACTTGCAACCAGAACATTCATTCCCTCTTTGATTTCAAGCTTTGAACAAATGAATTTTGTTGAGCTTGTCCCCCCAAGCGTCGGTATCTTGATTTGTTTTTCAGATTTCATTTTGAAGGTGAGCTTCAGGTTTTCATATAACTTTCAGATTTGCATATTTCAGAAGGAGTAATTTTCGACCATACTCTTTAAAATCAACCATCACACGAATACCATCACCACTCCCTGATATATCTACCACAACCCCAAGTCCAAAAACTTCATGCTTGACAAGTGAACCTACACCAATATTTTTTGGTTGAAACATAGGGCTTGAAATTTTAACTTCGCGAACTCTTTCCTTTTTATCCTCCCTTGAACTATAATAAGAAACAAGCTCAGGTGGAATTTCATCAAGAAACCTTGACCTTTTTTGAACAAAAACATTTCCAGCCCTCATTCTCTCCTTGGCATAGGAAAGGTAAAGTTTCCTCATCGCACGCGTCATTCCAACATAGAAAAGGCGTCGCTCTTCTTCAAGCTCTTTTAAATTATAAATAGAACTTGCAATTGGGAAAAGTCCCTCTTCAAGCCCCGTAATAAATACGACTGGAAATTCAAGCCCCTTTGCACTGTGCAATGTCATTAAAGTTATCGCATCTCTTTTATTCTCCCATGTATCAATCTCAGCTATTAAAGAAACTTGCTCAAGAAATTTTTCAAGTCCGCCATCCTCGGGGTTCTCATTGGAAAATTCAGTTATAGCTGATAAAAGTTCTTCTATATTTTCAATCCTTTGCTGTGCTTCTGGCGTGCCCTCCTGCTTATAAAACCTTATGAGCCCAAGGTCATCAACGAGCGCACGAGCAAGCTCCCCAGCGCTTATCTTATCCTTCAGATCAATATATTTTTGAATCAAAGTACAAAAATTAAAAATGTTTTTCCGCGCCTTTTCAGTCAATCCTGGAATCGTATGTGACCTGCACATAGCTTCAAACAGCGACAAACCCTTAACATTTGCAAATGCTTTCACACGCTCTATCGTAACATCACCTATGCCACGATTTGGGAAATTAACTATCCTAAGCAAGCTTTCATCATCTCTTGGATTAACTATAAGCCTAAAATAGGCGAGCAAATCTTTAATCTCTTTTCGCTTGTAGAAAGCAACGCTACCAACGATTGTATAAGGAAATCCTTGGCGACGGAGTTCGTCTTCAAATAATCTTGATTGCGCATTTGTTCTGTAAAGAATTACAAAATCGCGAAGGTTATATTTGTTCCTGCGAATTTCCTCTTTGATGAAATGAACGACTTTTTCTGCTTCATCTCTGTCATTTCTACATTCAAGCACAACGATTGGTTCGCCTTCGCTATTCTCAGTCCATAGGTTTTTAAATATCTGTTCGGTGTTGTTTTTTATAACCGAATCAGCGGCACGAAGAATTTTTTTTGTTGAGCGATAATTTTGTTCAAGTTTAAAAATCTTACAATCGGGGAAATCATTTTTAAAATCAAGCATATTTCTTATCTCAGCCCCACGCCATGAATATATGCTTTGCGCATCATCCCCAATCACACAAAGGTTTCTATGCTTTGCCGAAAGCATTCGCAACAAAATATATTGAACACGATTCGTATCTTGATATTCATCAACGAGTATATACTTAAACTTCGTTTGATATTTCTCAAGTACATCTGGATACCTCTCGAAAAGCTCAACTGATTTGATAAGAAGGTCATCAAAATCCATTGCGTTCCTCTGGAAAAGGGCGGATTGATAAGCCTTATAAATCTGTGCAATTTTAACATCAAACGAATTTTCAGCAAGTGCGGAGAATACCTCCGGGCTGACAAAAGCATTTTTTATATTGCTTATTTTCGCCTGAGCAAGAGATGGATTTATCGTATCCTCAGGAAAGTTGAGTTCTTTAATTATACTTTTTATCAAACTTAAACTATCATCTTGATCATAAATCGTAAAACTCCTCGTATAGCCAAGCCTTTCAGCTTCCTGTCTTAAAATCTTCGCAAATACAGAATGAAAAGTTCCCATCACAACATTCTTAGCGATATCCCCAACAAGTTGAACGGCGCGTTCCTTCATTTCGTTAGCTGCCTTATTCGTAAAGGTGAGAGCAAGTATCTCCCATGGTCTAACGCCAAGCGATAAAAGATATGCAATTTTATAGGTTAAAACTCTCGTTTTCCCGCTTCCAGGTCCAGCAAGTATCAAGATAGGTCCATCTATACATTTTACAGCTTCCCTTTGCGCCTTGTTAAGATCTTTCAAAAAATCCCTCATTTTAAAAATTTTCATTACTTCAAAAATTCTCTCACTTCTTTTGCAATACCTTCAGGATCAAGCCCATATTTCTCATAAAGCTCTTTCGGACTGCCCGATTCGCCAAATTTCTTTATTCCAATCCTTTTGACTTTAACTGGATAATTCTCCGCCAAAACCTCCATCACAGCTGAACCAAGCCCACCAACAATATTGTGATCTTCAACGGTGACTATTTTCCCAGTTTCAACTGCACACTTTATTATAAGCTCTTCATCTATTGGTTTAATTGTGTGTATATTCACAACGCGTGCGCTTATCCCATCCTTTTCAAGTTTTTCCCCAGCAAGCAAAGAGTTAAACACAACTCCACCAGTTGCAAAAATGGTCACATCTTTCCCATCTTTTAAAATTACTCCCTTCCCAAATTGAAATTTGTAATCAGGTGGATTGACATCTTCAAGTGGTTGCCTTGTTAATCGTAAAAACACAGGTCCTTGATGCAGAGCGATATATTCAACAGCTTGCTTTGTTTCAATATCATCACACGGCTGAATGACCGAAAAATTCGGTAACGCTCTCATAAGTGCGATATCCTCAAGTCCCATTTGACTGTAACCATCTTCCCCAATTCCAATCCCAGCGTGAGTACCAACAAGTTTGACATTTGCATTCGTATAAGCAACCGACATTCTTATCGTTTCATATCTGCCTATCAAAAAACATGCGAAACTACATGCGAATGGAATTTTACCAGCTAAGGCAAGCCCAGCAGCCGTCCCTATCATATTTTGTTCCGCAATTCCCATTTCGAAGAATCTATCTGGAAACTTCTTCGCAAACTTTATTGACATTGTTGATTTTGAAAGGTCAGCATCAAGGACAACTATATCACGAATTTTTTCTCCAAGTTCCTCAAGTGCTTCTCCGAATGAAACACGCGTTGCTTTAGCTGGCATTATTTTACCTCCGCCTTTTGTGATAAAAGTTCGTTAAGCTCTTCCTCGAGTTCCTTCAAAGCGAGTTTTGTCTCCTCGTCATTTGGCGCTTTACCATGCCACTCATGATTATCTTCCATAAATGAAACACCCTTACCTTTAACTGTGTGCGCAATTATGAAAGTTGGTTTTCCCTTTACGAGTTCAGCTTCATCAAGGGCAGATAAAATTTGTTCAAAATCATGTCCGTCGATTTCAATCACATTCCAATTAAAAGCCCTCAATTTATCCGCAAGTGGTTCAATGTTCATAACATCCTTAACATAACCATCAATTTGACCTTTGTTGTAATCGACAATCGCACAAAGATTATCAAGCTTAAATTTCGGTGCAGACATTATCGCCTCCCACACTTGACCTTCTTGCATCTCCCCATCGCCGAGCAAACAATAAACGCGATATTTTTTGCCATCAATTTTTCCTGCAAGAGCTATCCCTTGAGCAATTGATAAACCCTGCCCCAAAGAACCAGTTGACGCTTCAACATAAGGTAAATCAAGTCGCGATGGATGCCCCTGTAATCGCGAATTTATTTTTCTTAAAGTAAAAAGTTCTTCATAAGGTATAACCCCTCTATGTGCTAAAACCGCATAAAGAGCAGGAACGCCATGACCTTTGGATAATATGAATCGATCCCTGTCTGGTGAAAGTGCATTTTCAGGTGTCCTCTTTATTTTCTCCCAAAATAAAGCAACAAGGATTTCAACGCACGAAAGAGAACCACCAGGATGACCTGAACCAGCTTTGTTTAACATTTTTATTATGTCTATTCGTATTTTCGTCGCTATAACCTTTAGATCAATGAGTGAATTCTGCATTCATCATTCCCTATTATTTTGAATTCAAAATTCAGCACCGAAAAATATAAAAATTTTGGTTATAAAAAACAATTGCAATTTTATTAACACTTTAACCCCCAAATGCAACAATAAAAAATAAAAAATCTGCGGGCTGGGACACCCACAGATTTTTTTATCTTCTTGATTTATAAGTTGAGGTGGGCTGAGTTTGTCTTTGGTGTGAATCTGGTTTTGGAATCAAAGATTTTCTACTTAAAGTAAATCTCCCCATATCATCGATTGTCAATATCTGAACTTCAATTTCATCTCCAACTTTTAAAACATCAGAAACCTTCTCAATCCTCTTGTGATCGATCTCTGAGATATGGAGCAGTCCAATTTTACCAGGCAAAATTTCAACGAAAGCACCGAAATCAACAATTTTGCGCACAATTCCCTTATAAATTTTTCCAACTTCGGGAACCTCAGCAAGTTGTTCAACCATCTGCTTTGCTTTTTCACATGCTTCTTTACTCGGACCACTTATCCAAACCAAACCATCATTCTCAATAAAGACTTCAGCGCCGAATTCTTGTTTCATCATTTTAACATTCTTCCCAGCTGGACCGATAACCCAACCAATCATTTCAACTGGAATCCTTGTAGTCATAAGCCTGGGCGCATAGGGAGAAATCTCAGGGCGCGGTTTTGGGATTGTCTTCTCAAGTATATCAAGAATTTTCATCCTTGCCTCTCGTGCCTGCTCAAGCGCTCGTTCGAAAATTTCATAGCTTATACCACTTATCTTTATATCCATTTGAAATGCTGTTATCCCATCACGAGTTCCAGCAACTTTGAAATCCATATCCCCAAGCTTATCCTCATTGCCGAGTATATCCGTTAAAATTGCAACCTCATCGCCCTCCTTAACTAAACCCATTGCAATTCCAGCAACATGCTTTTTAAGCGGGATCCCACCATCCATCAAGGCAAGTGTTCCAGAACAAACGGTCGCCATTGAAGATGAACCGTTCGACTCAAGTATATCAGAAACAACCCTTATGGTGTAAGGGAATTCTTCCTCAGACGGTATCAAATTCTTTAAAGCCCTTTCAGCAAGATTCCCATGGCCAATTTCCCTTCTACTTGGACCGCGAAACGGAGCTACCTCACCCACTGAAAACGGTGGGAAGTTATAATGAAGCATAAATCTTTTTGTATACTCAGGCAATAATGTATCGATTAACTGTTCATCCATTTTTGTCCCAAGCGTAACGGTCGCAAGCGATTGTGTTTCACCCCTTGTGAATAATGCTGAACCATGAGTCCTCGGCAGAACTCCAACTTCTGCAGTTATTGGCCTTATGTCATTTAAACCTCGCCCGTCGATTCGCCTACCTTCACGCAAAACCATATACCTCATATCAACTCGCTCAATTTCCTCAATAACTTGCTTTACCCAGAACTCGAAACTTGGATAAAGCGCTATCAATGGTATAGTATTCCCAGACTCATCCTGAACCATCTCGGATGAATATCTCTGCTTTAAAGATTCTATCGTCTCCTTTACAATTGTTTCCATCCTTTCCGCCCGTTCAAGCTTCTTTAAAGGTGTTCTGTTAAGTTCTTTTATCTTCGCCTCAGCTATCTCTTTAACATCGTTTATGATTCTCTCTGGTATTTCCTCCTTTACTACTTCCCTCTTTGGCTTACCAACTTCCTTGGCAATCTCAATTTGAACCTCGCAAATCTTCTTTATGTATTCGTGCGCAAATTTTATCGCCTCAACCATATCTTTCTCTGATATCTCTTTCGCTTCACCTTCAACCATCACAATTGAATCAATTGTTCCAGCCACAACAAGATCAATATCGCTTTTCTCAAGCTGTGGGATTGTTGGATTTATAACAAACTGCCCGTCAATTCGTCCAACTCTAACCTCAGCAATTGGTCCATTCCATGGAATATCAGAGATCATCAAAGCAGCTGAACTTGCAATTCCTCCAATAATATCTGGATCATTTTCAAGGTCAAAAGAAAAAACCGTCACCGTCACTTGAGTTTCACTTCTGAATTCCTTTGGGAATAGGGGTCTTAAAGCCCTGTCAATCAATCTTGCCGATAAAATTTCTTTCTCCGTCGGTTTTCCCTCTCTCTTTTCAAATCCACCGGGAATTTTTCCTGCTGCAGATGTCTTTTCCCTATACTCAACCGAAAGGGGCATAAAATCAATATCTTTCTTTTGCTCCTCCGATGCAACTGCAGTAGCTAAAACCATAGTATCCGCGTATCTTACCATCACGGCGCCATCAGCTTGCTTCGCATATTTTCCTATCTCAAATGAGAGAATGCGTCCACCAATTTCAATTTCTTTCTTTAAATAACTCATAATCTCGCCACCATCCTTTGATTTCTTTTATTTTCTTAAATTAAGTTCCTCAAGAATTTGCTTATACCTTTCATAGTTTGTTCTTTCAAGATACCTTAACAAGCGTCTTCTCTTACCTATCATTTTAATCAAGCCCATCCTCGAATGCTTATCCTTCGGATGCTTTTCAAAATGTTCAGCAAGCTGATTGATCCTAGCTGTAAGAATCGCAATTTGAACTTCTGGGGAACCAGTGTCCTTTTCATGTTTACCATACTTCCTGACAAGTTCTCTTTTCTGTTCGCTTGTCAATGGCATATCTCCTTTTTATTTTTGTTTTTCAAAGTTAAATCAGAATATCACTGAAAACTCCTTTTCAATTAATTTAACTGCGTCCTTTTTGTCTCTCTCAATTTGCTCAACCAATTCCCTTGGAGTCGGGAATTTCATTTCATCCCTCAGCCTGTCTATAAACTCAACTTTTATATGTTTGAAATAAATCTCCTCATCAAAGTCAAATATATTTACCTCTGCAACTCTTTCGCTATCTAACTCAAAAGTCGGTCTGTAACCTATATTCATAAGCCCAAAATAATGTTTTCTATCTATCGTAACTCTTACAACATAAACTCCATTTTTCGGCATAAGCTTTCTTAACGATATCGGCTCAATATTCGCTGTAGGGATGCCGAGTTCTTTGCCACGACCACTTCCTTTGACGACAACTCCATTTATAAAATAATACCGCCCAAGCAACTTAGATGCAAGTCTAACATTCCCTTCGTTCAAAATCGCCCTTATTTTCGAACTGCTAACTGGATTATTTTCAACAAGAAGCTGTGGAATTAACTCAACCTCAAACCCATACTTTTCCCCAAACCCTTTAAGCTTTTCAGGATTACCTTCCCTATTTTTACCAAAAGCGTGATTATATCCAACAATGACTTTCCTCAATCCTATCCTCCCAAGCATTATTTCTTTGCAGAACTCTTCAGCAGTTATATTTGAGAATTCAGGCGTAAAATTTACAACAAAAATAATGTCAAGATCATAATCACTCAAAAGCTCAATCCTTTCGTCAATCGTCGTTAAGATATAAAATTTTTCATTTGGATGTAAAACTTCTTGCGGATGCGGGTCAAATGTTACAAGAACCGTCCTCGCTCCCGTTTTAAGCTTTTCTTCTTTCATCCTTCTCAAAATTTCCTGATGGGCGATATGAACCCCATCAAATACACCGACTGTAACAATTGAATTGGGGTCCTTGACAATTTTATTTATGTTTCTCACCACCTCCATCCGTTCCTTGCGATGAAATTTTCTTAAGTTCCTCGATCGTTAAAGCATCTTCAAGTTTATACTCACCGATCCTCGTCCTGACGAGAGATTTTAAATAAGCTCCACACCCTAAACTTTCTCCAAAATCATAAACAAGACTTCTGACATAAGTTCCCTTTGAACATCTCACTCTAAAGCGAACTTCGGGAAGATTAACCTCCAAAATTTGAAAATCATAGATCTTAACTTTCCTCGGCTTCCTCTCCACAGTGATTCCCTTTCTCGCAAGACTATATAACGGTTTACCTTTATACTTCACTGCAGAATACATTGGTGGAACTTGTTCAATCTCCCCGATGAAACGCTTTACATTTTCTCTAATCACTTCCTCAGTTATACCATTAAGATTTCGTCTTTCAACTATTTCAGTCTCAGGATCATAACTAATCGTAACAGCGCCAAGCTCCATAACACCTTCATATTCTTTATCAAGTTCTGCTATCTTAGACAGCTCTTTTGTTTTCTTTCCAGTTGCAACTATCAATAAACCAGTTGCAAAAGGGTCAAGAGTTCCCCCGTGGCCTGCCTTTTTTACCTTAAACCATCTTTTGATTTTATCAACAACTCTATAAGATGTCCATCCAGACGGTTTATTCACAAGAATTATTTCACCCTCCCTTATCTTCTGAGCCAACCTCGTCACTTCTATTATTCTTTTCCCTATTTTCAATTTGTTTTAAAAGAGCATTAATTCTATCCACATGCTCAAGCGTATCATCAAGATAAAATTCTATTTCAGGAACAAATCTTAATCTTAACCTCGACCCAAGCCGTTGTCTTATGTTTTTCTTAAAAGATTCAATCTTCCTTATCGTGTTTTGTTGGATCACCTTATCCCCGTAAATGCTTATATAAATTTTTGCATACCTTAAATCGGGACTCATCCTCACATTCGTAACCGTCCAGAATCCAACGCTTTCATGTTCAAGAATCTTGGAAATTATATCAGATATCTCCTCCTTGATAAGTGAAGCAACCCTCTCTGCTCTTATGCTGTTCATTCTCAAACCTCATTTTAAGTTCAGAAATCTACGACCCTTTCACCTCTTCAAGTTTTCTTTTGATCTCAAGTATATTATAAGCTTCTATTACATCGCCAACTTTTATATCGTTATAATTTTCAAGCGCAACACCGCACTCAAGCCCTGCTTCAACTTCCTTTACATCATCTTTAAATCTTTTAAGCGAAGCAATTTTACCATCATAAATCACAATTCCATTTCTTATAAGTCGGGCACGGGCGCTTCTTAAAATTTTACCTTCGGTTACAAAACAACCTGCAACCGTCCCAACTTTTGAAATCTTGAACACCTCTCTAACCTCTGCTGTGCCAAGAAATTCTTCTCGCCTTTCTGGCTCAAGCATTCCCTCAAGAGCTTTCTTAACATCCTCAATCACATTATAGATTATATTGTAAAGCCGTATTTCAACATTTTCGCTCTCTGCGAGCTTTTTAGCTCCAGATGTTGGTCTGACATTGAAACCAATTATAATCGCTCCAGACGCCTGAGCAAGCAAGACATCGGATTCGCTTATAGCTCCAACAGCCCTATGAATAATTCTAACTTTAACCTCTTCAGTTGAAAGTTTCATCAATGAGTCAGACAAAGCTTCTACAGATCCATTAACATCTGCTTTAATTATAATTGGCAACTCCTTAACTTTCCCTTCTTTAATCTGTTCAGATAACTTATTTAATGATACAGCTCTCAACTGTCTAAATGTCTGTTCCCGCTTCAACTGAGCTCTTCTATTTGCAATTTCTCTTGCTCTCTTCTCATCTTCAACCACTATAAATGAATCACCTGCTTCAGGCAATTGATCAAACCCTATAACTTGGACAGGTGTTGATGGTTTAGCTATCTCAACTCTATTCCCTCTTTCGTCAAACATAGCTCTTACCCTTCCAAATGTAGTTCCAGCAACAAAGGGGTCACCGATTTTCAAAGTTCCAGTTTGAACAAGAACAGTTCCAACGGGACCACGTCCTTTATCAAGTTTTGATTCAATTACCACACCACGAGCTCTCTTTTTGGGATTCGCCTTAAGCTCCATTAATTCCGCCTCTAACAAAATCTTCTCAAGAAGCAAATCTACATTCTTCCCGTATTTCGCGGAGATTTCAACACACTGGTACTTACCACCCCAATCTTCAACCAAAATTCCTCTTTCGGCAAGTTGCTGTTTTATTTTATCTGGGTTTGCTCCTGGTTTATCAATCTTATTTATCGCAACAATTATAGGAACATTCGCAGCAAGGGCGTGGTTTATCGCTTCAACGGTCTGGGGCATTACAGCGTCATCTGCTGCGACAACGAGAACAACGATATCTGTAACCTGCGCACCTCGAGCCCGCATAGCAGTAAATGCTTCATGTCCTGGAGTATCGATAAATGTAATTTGTTTACCATTTGGAAGTGTTACCTGATACGCACCTATATGCTGTGTTATACCACCAGCTTCACCAGCTACTATATTGCTTTGCCTTATGTAATCAAGAAGAGTTGTTTTACCATGATCGACATGTCCCATGATAGTCACAACTGGCGGTCTCGGCTCAAGATCTTCGGGGTGATCTGGCTCCTCTTCAATTATATCTTCGAGATATTCCTCAGCCCTTTCAACTTCAAAACCGTAATCACTTGCAATTAGAGTTATCGTATCAAAATCAAGTCGCTGATTTATTGAAACAACAAGACCTAGATTAAGACACTTCTTAATTATCTCACTTGCTGAAACCCCGATGATATTTGCAAGTTCATTAACTGTGATAAATTCGGCAACTTTTATCTTCCTCTTTTCCCTTTCGATTTGCTCTACCTTTTTCTCTTCCTTCTCCTGTCTTTCCTTCTTCTTTCTCTTTTTAATTATCTCCCTTATATCTGGACCAGAATCCTCCATCTCAGCAAGCGTTTGATCAATATTACGTAAAATCTCAGCCTCATCAATTTCAATTCTACTTTTTTTCCTCTTTAACGGCTTCTTTATTTCAAAATCGTCTATTTCAACGATTTTCCTTTTCTTTTCTTCTTTTTCCTTTATTTGTTTTCTCTTTCGTGTCTCTTCTTTTATCGCCTCTACCTCAGGGGCATGGATAACATCGCTAACCGTTGTCTCTTCCTTGACTGGCTTTTCCTCTCTGAATTCCTTGCGCCTTTTACCCCTTCTTCTTTCCCTTCTTCTATCCCTTTCTCTTTCCGCTTCAAACCTCTTCCTTCTATCATCCTTCCTAAATTCCTTCCTCTCCTCTACCTTGACATAAACCATTCCTGTGGCTTTTTCAGAACCAACTGGTTCCGCCTGTTTTTCTTCGGGTTTAGCGGGTGCTTCTTTTAACTCAGCTGTTTCACCTTTGGCTTCAGCATGTTCTTCTATAACGGTTTCAGCCTGCTTTTGTGCAAGTTCTTCAACTTGCTCAACCTTATCCTTCGTTTCATCCTTTGCCTCTTTAATTTCACTTACAGCAATCTCCGCTGATTTTTCCTCCGCTGTTACAGGCTCCGAACCTTGTACTGCCACTTCCTCGGCAGGCTGGACAAATTCGGGCTTTGGCTCCTCCGCTTCGATCTTAACAACTTGTGTTGGTTCAACCTCTTTCTGTTCAGCGGGTAACTTTGTCTCAATTTCCTCAACAACGGTACGCGGTTCAACTTTCGCAGGTTTAACTTCTCTTGCTTCTTTCTCTCTTTTTCTCTTTTGACGCTCTGCTTGCTCTCGCTCGTGTTTGTAGTGTTTATTTATTATCTCAAGCATTTTATCATCAACGGGCGACATATAGCCCTTCACATCAAAACCTTGCTTTTGTAGGAAACTAACAAGTTCATCAGACGATATATTAAGCTCTTTCGCTATTTGATATATTCTCTTAGGCATGTCTTTTACGTTTATTTAAAAGTTATCTTGAAGCTTTTCTTATTATGTTTCTTAACCTTTTGATCTTTTTATCATCAACACCCGGCACCCCGGAAAGAATTGATTTTATGTTCTCATCCGAAAGCGCAAGGTAATCTCTATTTGTTTCGATTCCAGCGTCCTTAAGTCGCTGATAAATTTCCTCTCCAATTTGATCTTTCAAATCAAATAAACGAATAATTTTCTGAACATCCTTCTTCTCTCCTTCAGTTGAAAGTATTTCAATATCGTACTTTGTTAGTTCAGAAGCAAGCCGAACATTTATACCATCATCACCTATAGCAGATGCAACTTCCTCTGGGGGAACATAAGCTATCGCTTTTCTTTCCTTACTGTCAATTTCAATCCACTTTGGCTTTGCCGGCTGTAAAGCCCTTGCAACGAAAAGTGCTGGGTCATCAGTGTAAGCAATTACATCTATATTCTCATTGTTAAGTTCCTTTACTATTGAATGAATTCTCACCCCTTTCATCCCAACGCATGCACCAACTGGATCAACCCTTTCATCGGTCGATGCTACCGCAATCTTTGACTTTTTACCTGCCTCTCGCGCAACCCCCTTTATGACAACCACACCGTCATAAACTTCGGGTATTTCAAGTTCAAATAACTTGACAAGAAATTGCGGATCAGCTCTTGAAACTATGATTCTCGGGCCTCCACCCCTTCGCTCATCTTTCGGGCTCGGTGGTTTAACTTCCTTTACCAAAACTCTCAAACTTTCATTTTTTCTATATCTTTCATTTGGTATCATTTCGCTACGTGGTAAAATCATTTCATTTTTATTATGCATCAAGAGAACCAACTCCGGCTTATTATCCTTGCCCATGTAAACTTGATAAACTTCACCTATCAAAATTTCTCCTATATATGATTCATACTCCTTCATAATCGAATCCCTTTCATATTCGCTCAACCTTTGTATAAACAACTGCTTCGCTTGCGATACCAAGCGCAATCCAAAATCTTTCAATTCAACCTTCTCAACATACTTTTCCCCAAGTTCAAGTGTAGGGTCAACCTCACGTGCTTTCTCAAGCGCAATTTCCCTTGTTGGGTCCTTCACCACTTCAACTATATCCTTCAAAAGGTAAATCTCAATATCACCTCGCTCCAAATTCACAATTATATCAAACTCGGAATCCTCACCGTATTTCTTTCTGACAAGAGTCTTGAACACATCCTCAAGGATAAATGCAATTTTGTCCTTCTCAATTTTCTTCTCCTTTGCAAGCTGTGTAAATGCTTCAACTATTTCACGATTCATAATTTTAATCTTCTAATTTAATTTTACCAGACAATTTCAGTTTTGGCTTCAAGAATTTGTTCATATTTTAAAATAAGAAAATCATCATCAACTTTTAACTCAATTGCTTCCTCCCCGGCTGAAATAAGCTTGCCAAAAACCTCTCGCACTTGATTCGATGGAGCATCAACATACTTTACACGAAGAAATCTTCCAACATTTGTGAAATATTGCCTTTTAACTTTAAATGGATTTCCAACCCCGGGAGATGAAACCTCGAGTCTATAACTCCCAGGTATAGGGTCATAAAAATCAAGAGCATCGGAAATTTGCTTGCTTATCTCCTCACACTTTTTCACCGTTATTCCATCATCCGTGTCAACTAAAACCTCAACAATCAACCTCTTCCCTACTCCCTTTAAGTTAATATCGACCAAGTAGGCACCTGAATTTTCCACAATTGGCAATATTATTTCTCTAAGCCTGCTTTTAACTTCTTCAATATCCATCATAAATCAAAAAAAATAGTGGGTCTTAAGCCCACTATGGAGGTTAAGTTTTTTTAAAATATAAAAAAAACCGCCACAATTTCCAAATTAATACCTAATTTGCGCTAAATTACCCGAACTTAAAATTGCTTTATTTAAACCGAAAACTTAAAATTGAAACATATAAATTTCAAATCTCGTCTGTAAAAACAAAAATAAAATTTGAGGTAAGAATGAAAAAGTTAGCAATTTTAACGCTTCTTACATCAATATTTATCACGTCTTGGGTTTTCCCTTCTCAGCAAGATAACTATTGGCAACAGCATGTCCATTATAAGATTAAAGCCAAACTCGACCCAGATAATAACATAATTACAGGCTCAGAAACCCTAATCTATACAAATAACTCACCAGACGAGCTCGATAAGGTTTATTTTAGGCTATACTGGAACCTTTTTAAACAAAATAGTCACGGCTGGAAATATGCAGAAAAAAGAAAGATGTACACTAGACTCAAAAAAGACTATAAAGGTGTCCAATTGAAAAAGTTTTCAATTATTTCACAAGGAAACGAGATACCCCTTGACTACAAAATCGACGATACAATCCTTGAAGCAAAGCTACCCCAGGTTTTAAAATCAGGGGAAAGCATAACCTTTAAAATTGAATGGGAAGCAGAAGTGCCCCCAGGACCAGGGATGAGAACGGGCGTCAGCAACCGATGCTTTGACATCGCACAGTGGTACCCACAAATCTCGGTTTATGATAAATATGGCTGGCACAAAGACCAATATATAGGCACTGGAGAATTCCACAATGACTTTGGAGATTTTGAAGTTGAACTCGAAATCCCCAGAAGTTTTATAGTTGCATACAGTGGCGAACTTTTAAACCCTGCTGAGGTCTTACCAGATTCAGTCATTCAAAAACTTGAAGAGGCAAAAAATAATCCAGAAAAAATCTATCGCATTGCTGATTTCTCTGAGAGAAAAATAACTGATGAGGACAAAACTACTTATATAACTTGGAAATTCATCGCCAAAAATGTTCGTGATTTTGCTTTTAGCGCATACGAAAAATATATTTGGGATGCTGTGTTTTGGAAAAATGAGGAACATCCCTACGGTGGTGTTATGATCCACGCCTTATACTTTAAAGGTAACCAAGCGCATTGGAAAGATGAAGCCGTTAAATTTGGTTTGCACGCAATTAAATTCTTCAGCGAAAACTTCGGTCTCTATGTTTACCCAAACGCATTCATCATGTCAAGCTATGCCGTTGGTGGTGGGATGGAATATCCTGGGATCGTTTTCATTGGCTATAACATAACAAATTCACCTTATAGAGGGTTATTTGGGGTCATAGTTCATGAGCTTGGGCATCAATGGTATCCAATGATGATAAGCAACAACGAAACTGAATTTGCATTTATGGACGAAGGATTTAATACATTCATAACTACGCTTGCATTTGAAGCATATTACGGGAGAAAAAATAATTTACTCGACACAACGAAATGGTTCATTCGCTCCGCTGGAGTTTCAACTGACGAAAGAGAGAACAATCAACGCCAATACCTTCTACTTGCTGTAACAGGTTATGAAGAACCCATAGCTACACATGCAGATCACTGGCTTGAAAACTATCCAGCTACTACCGCATTCTACCCGAAGACAGCAACCGTTATGTTTATGCTTCAATATGTGCTTGGCGATTCAACCTTTTCAAAATTGATGAAAGAATATTACAACCGATGGAAATTTAAACATCCTTATCCTGAAGATTTTTACAATCTCGCAATGGAAGTAAGTGGAAACAAAGATTTAAGATGGTTCTTCGACCAATGGTTTCATAGGACATACACTTGCGATTACGGAATAAAGTCAATGAAATCCAAACAAATCCAAAAAGATGGAAAAGAAGTTTACGAGACCACGATAAAAGTCATTAGAAAAGGCAGAGCAGTTATGCCAATTGATATCGCAATAAAAATGAAAAATGGAGAAATTACGACTGTAAATCTTCCCGTTGATATTTGGCTAAATGATGAATGGGAAAATGAAATCAAAATCGAATTACCTTCAAAGCCCGTTTCAGCCGAAATTAATCCTGATTTGAGAATAGCTGATGTAAATCGCTTGAACAATACATATCCATTTCCAAAGGTTAAAATCTCAATCGACAATACTATCCCTTTATCTCAAATCATCGCTCCACTTGACGCATATTGGTTGAGATTAAGACCCTCTATTTGGTATAATATTCCCGATGGTTTTAAAATTGGTTTAAAACTTAACGGATCTTATCTCGATGATGTCATCTCTAACAAACTTTGGATTCTCTACAGTGTGAGGACGAATAACCTTGACTTTTATTTAAACAATAATCGAAGAATTCCATTTGAAATAAGTAAAAATACATTTACAGAGTTCGAACTTTTCAAAATTGAAGGAAGATATGGTGGTGGCTTTGGACTCAGAAAGCGGTTTTCAAAAACCTTAACAATTCCACCCTTTCATAACTTGACACTTAAAGTTCAACTCTTCAAATCAATCAACAATAACTATGTAGATCCAATTTATAAATGGGATGATGGTAGGTTGACGAGATTAATTTTGGGATATACATACTTTAATTACAGTGAAATCTTGCAAACAAAATTTTCACTTTCATTTGAATCATCGACGATGTTAAGCAACTTTAACTATTCAAAAGTTTATTCAGAAATTGTTCAAAAACTTCAGCTTGGTTCTGGATACACGATTTCACTTAGATTATTTGGTGGATATGGCAATGGAAGCATACCAAATCAAACGAAATTCTTCATTGCAACTTCATCGCCGATAGAACAGTTATATGTGCCAATTTATAGAAGTAAAATTTTCCCAGCGGATTTTAGAAAGCATGTCGAGCCATTTGGAGGTGCTGGATTGCGTGGGTATCTGGATCAAAACATCTCTGATGATAGAGTTTATTCAGCAAACCTTGAAATAAACTTCTCCTCGCTCTTACCTTTTATGAGAACTTTGCCAATCATCGGAAATATTTTTAAAACGACAATCTTTTTCGATGCAGGTAAAATTTGGAGTCAAAATGAAAGAACAAGTTTCAAAAATATCAAGTATGACTTAGGTTTCGGCATAAAAACGGATTTGATTAAACAAATGTCATCTATAACGAATATCTTTTCAGAGATTGGCTTAAACACAATAAGAGTGGATTTCCCGATTTATGTGAGTCATCCTTTGAATGGAGAGAAAAGAGCAAAGTTTAGATGGGTTATCGGATTTGATATAGGATTTTAAAAAATGATTAAGTGCCCGCCCTTAAAAATAAGGGCGGGCAGTTTAATTAAGTTGTCACTGGCTTAGCTTTTATAACCTTGTTCAGCATATAACCAACAGTAATCAAACCCGCAATGAAGACAATTCCAAAAACAATAAGCACTGAAATCTGGGGTTGAACCTCGAATTGCTCTGGCTTGAAATAATCACTCAAATAAGCATCCCTTAAAATATCTCTCATTACAGCCATCCCAACAATTGTCAAGAAAAGCAAAACAATGCCAAATATCGAAAGCGGTCTCGGATTTTGAGCGTTGAAAGAAAGCAAAATAAGAATTAAACTAACAAGCGAAAGCAATACAGAGATACCAAAAACAGCGGTCGCCACTCCATTTCCACCCATAAAAATCATCATTAGATCTTTTTTAAGAGCAAGCAAAAACCATATTCCAGTTGCATATTGAACAACAGTACCAATTACAAACCAGAGCCCACCATACCTAACAGCCCATCTTCCGAAACTTTCATCGCTTTTTAATTTGACAAGACCATAAATTAACACAAGCAAACCTGCCACTGAAACCGAAGCCACAAGAAAATGTAAATATCTTGGGATTACCGTTGGATCGTCAAAATTAAAATTAGTCCCATGTGGATTAGCGAAATACTTTTGTGCCCATTTCTCTGGAGTTAACATTAAAACAAGAGTATTTGTGTAGATAAGTCCGATCAACGCAAATAAAACAGCGCTTCCAAGCACAATCCATGCCCTCACTCCTTGAAGTTTTTCGAAATTAAATTGATAAATGTAATACCCATAATATCCGATAAGCAAAAGCAAAATCACGCTCAACCATGGCCATGCGAGAATAATAGATGCAGTATAGAAGTACTGTCCATAAAGAACTTGAATGAATAATAGTGGTGCAACCCCAAGCGTTATAGTAAACGCTGTGGCAATGGGAAGCATTTTTGAAAAAGAACGAGCAAGATTGAGATGAAATTGACTGTTCTTTTTCCGCCCGATTAAATCAGTTATGCCAGTGATTATACCGCCACCAAGTGCAAAATTCATAGCAATGATATGCAGTATAAATGTGAGAACAAGCAAGAACTTCAAGAGCCAGTACGGCGCTGGCAACGGAATTGGATCAGGTTCTGGGATGATAATTTGTTGTGTCATTTTTAAACCCATTTATTTTGTTTTTTCCTCATTTAAACTGTAAAGCCACTTAGCGAGTGCTTTTCTTTCTTGTTCCGTCCCATAGAACGGAGGCATGAATCCTTTCAACATATCAAGATGCTGAAGTTGAAAATCAATATAGTTTTCGCTCCAACCACTTATAAGTTTCTTTATTCCATTATACCCATCAATGGTATGACAGCTTTGACATTGAACTCTAAAAATTTCCTCACCAGCTTTAAGCACATTTTCTTCATTTATTTCTTTAACCGAAACCCATTTGGCGAAGTTTAATGCTCCAATTTCATTTATTTTATCACCTTGCGTTTTCAAGATAGCGTTTGAATACATATAGTTGTAAATTATATATGGTTTTCTAACTGCTTCCCTTACCCATTCAGTTACAGCGGTAACCATAAACCCAATAACAAGTAGTCCCAAAGCAAATGCAAATGATGTTTGCTTTGGTGTCTTAATGGGTCCAAGCCACGCAAATAAAGCAATGATAAGCGAAAAAACAATGCTTAACACCGCAAAAACAGTCACAGCTGGTGCACCACCCATTGAAATTTCACGGGCGAGCGGTGGAATAATCGAAATATACCATATCCCTGCCACAGGGATGAGAATAAAGGCTGGAACCAACCATTTTCCTGAGTACTGAACAAGTTTAGTTCTCAACTCTTCGTCTTCCACCCGAGTCGCTGTTATTAAAGAATATAAACCTGCAAGTGCAAGGGCAACTCCAGTTCTTATGAAAAGAGATGGGAAATACGATGGATTGAAAAAACCAACCCAGAATTTTTTCGAAGGTTCAGTAAATGGAATATCAACCCATTTCCCAGATGTGAGCATAAAACTTAGAATACCATTGATGATTACAAGGCTAAGATAAGCCCCTGCGAAATAAATCCAACCAATCGTGTTGTGCGTCTTTGGATCAAGCTTATCCCATGTCGCATAGTAAATTAAAATTGCGGATATTTCAACGATAAAAAATACCCATTCAATTGCCCACCCGAAGACAAAGCTGTGAATTAAAGTTGATGTTGCAGATGGATGAACAAGTCCAATTGTGAACCAAATTCCAACACCTGATAAAGCGCCAAATACAACTGTAACAAGTAGGAAAAATTTTGAATGTTTTTTCAGGTAATTAATCAATTTCTGATCATTTTCTTTGATCGCTTTTCTTTCTGTTAGAGCAAGGTAAAGCCCTCCTCCGATGGCAAAATGAGCTACAAAGACATGTAAAATTGCAACAATTCCAATTAGAATTCCCCCTCCAATTAAGGGAACATCCCAAAATGGGTAATTCATAGGTATGTTCCGGGTTTGTTTTTAAATCAGTTTTAATTTAGAACTGTACAAAAATAAAATCAAGTTAGAATTTTTTAAGTTACAGATGTGTTTTGATGAAACAGTTTTTGTATTATCCATGTTATATTGTATGGGTGAAGGTTTCGGATTAATCTTGACAAAATTGTTTTGATTTTTTTAATTTAGAAGTAGCATAAACAAAAAATCATTTTTAGGCGGTTAGTTAAAAATGCCAGTTATCAAAAAGCCCGAAGCGGATTTAAGGTTGAGGTGGCGGAAGTGGATTGAGCTTGGATTGGTGATTGCGCTTTTATTGGTAATTGTTGCGTTTAGGTTTTTCCCGAAAGATATTGGGCGTGGCAAGAAGATTTTAACGGTTGAGCAGGAAATAATCAAACCGGAGGAAATTCCACAAACCAGACAGGAAAATAGACCACCGCCACCACCAAGACCGCCAATCCCAATTGAAGCCCCAAGTGATGAGGCTTTAAGTGATATTGACATCGATATAAGTTCAGAGCTTGATATCACGAAAGAGGTTGCACCGCCTCCACCGAAGGAAGAATTGAGCAAGAAGGAAGATGAGATACCGTTCGAGGAACAGTTCTTTATGGTGGTAGAGGAACTTCCCGAGATAATTGGTGGCCTTGAATCAATTCAAAGAAATGTAGTATATCCAGAGATAGCGATAAGAGCTGGAGTTGAGGGAACAGTCATTGTCATGGCTTTCGTTGACGAGAATGGTAATGTTGTAAAAGCCGAGGTAATTAAAGGGATTGGTGCAGGTTGTGACGAAGCTGCTGTGGCTGCCGTAATGAAAGCAAAATTCAAACCCGGCAAACAGCGTGGGAAGCCTGTGAAAGTGCGTGTGTCGATACCGGTAAGATTTAAATTGAAAAAATAATCCTCGCTCTTAAGGTTTCTTTATTTCTTTTCAAAAGGCACGGAGTTTTACTCTGTGCCTTTTTATTTCTCAAAATGAAATAATTAGCATTTATTATTGTATGAGTGAAAGTTTTGGATTAAATTTGACAAATTGTTTAATTTTTTTTAATTTAGAAGCAGCATAAACAAAAAATCATTTTTAGGAGGTTAGTTAAAAATGCCAGTTATCAAAAAGCCCGAAGCGGATTTAAGGTTGAGGTGGCGGAAGTGGATTGAGCTTGGGTTGGTGATTGCGCTTTTGTTGGTAATTGTTGCGTTTAGGTTTTTCCCGAAAGATATTGGGCGTGGCAAGAAGATTTTAACGGTTGAGCAGGAAATAATCAAACCGGAGGAAATTCCACAAACCAGACAGGAAAATAGACCACCGCCACCACCAAGACCACCAATCCCAATTGAAGCCCCAAGTGATGAGGCTTTAAGTGATATCGACATCGATATAAGTTCAGAGCTTGATATCACAAAAGAGGTTGCGCCACCTCCACCAAAGGAGGAATTGAGCAAGAAAGAAGAAGAGATACCGTTTGAGGAGCAATTCTTCATGGTGGTGGAGGAAATGCCTGAGATAATTGGTGGTCTTGAATCAATCCAGAGAAATGTAGTATATCCAGAGATAGCAATAAGAGCTGGAGTTGAAGGAACTGTTTACGTTATGGCTTTCGTTGATGAAAACGGCAATGTCGTAAGGGCTGATGTAGTCAAAGGGATTGGCGCAGGCTGCGACGAAGCAGCTCAAGCTGCCGTGATGAAAGCAAAGTTTAAACCCGGAAAACAGCGTGGAAAGCCTGTGAAAGTGCGCGTGATGATACCGATAAGATTTAAATTGAAAAAATAATCCTTGCCTTAAGGTTTCTTTAACTCTTTTCAAAAGGCACGGAGTTTTACTCTGTGCCTTTTTATTTTTCAAAATAAAACCCACCTCATATGCAAGTTGAGATAGTTTTAGCATTTATATTACTTTCACTGTCTGCTTTTTTTTCAGCGAGTGAAATTGCATTTATCAGCGCAAACAAGATAAAACTTGAAATAAAATCGCAAAAATCTTTAACCGCTAAAATCGCAAACGAGTTTGCAAAGAAGCCCGAAACATTCCTTATAACTATTTTAATTGGAAACAATTTCGTTAACATCGCTCTAAGCTCAATTCTAACTTTCGTTTTAAAAACAAGCGCTAATTCAAACGATTTTACAATCTTAATCTTGATCACACTTTTAATTCTCATATTTGGTGAAACAATCCCCAAAACTATTGGGCGAGAGTCTGCCGATGGATTTGTGTTATTTGCATCACTTCCTCTTAAACTAATTTATTTTATATTTTTACCAGTGGTGAAGATTCTAAAAAGCACATCTGAAAGGATTTTGAAGATTCTTAAACTGAAAACTGAAACGATCGAGCAATTTTTCAGCAAGAAAGATTTTGAAATTTTGCTTAAAGAAAGTGAGATGAATGAGAACATAAAAATTGAAATACCATTCTCAAAAGTTTTTAAACTTGAAACTATGCCAGTTGAACTTGCGATGAAGCCAAGAATGGAAATAATCGGTGTTGAAAAAAATATGAGTATGAGGGAAATAGTTGAAACATTTTCAAGCTCCGGCCATTCGCGTTTGCCGGTCTACGATGGAACGATTGATAATATAATTGGGATCATAGATGTTAAAGACCTATTTAAAAATCCTAAAAATATCAACGAAATCCTAAAGGAACCATACTTTGTTCCTGAGAAAAAACGCTGTATTGAGCTTTTAAGGGACTTCAAAGAGAAAAACATAAGTATGGCAATCGTCGTTGATGAATTTGGCGGGGTATCGGGCTTGATAACACTTGAAGATGTGATTGAAGAACTTGTAGGAGAGATAGAAGATGAATTTGACACAGGGAAAAATCTTATTCAAAAAGTTGATTCAAATACGTTTATTCTGAATGGATTAGTTGAGATCGATCGATTAAATGAGGAATATAATCTCAACATTCCAAAAGGAGATTACGAAACAATTTCTGGTTTCGTAATAAATAACATTGGTAGAATTCCATCTAAAGGTGAAGAGTTTATAATTAACGACTTTAAGATAACGATTTTAAATGCAACGCGAACGAGGATAAACTCCCTAAAACTAACTCTTTTGAAACATCATGAATAAAATTTTACATATTTTTTCTGTCGGCGCCTTCATTTTTGTCCTTTTAATCTCAATGAAAGATTCAAAGGAAATAGATAAATCCAAGTCAACTAATGAGGCTTTTATAAATTACCTTTCAATTACTCATCCACCGGATATAGTCTTCCTATGTGGGGAGAGAATACCGCTCGAAATTCCAGATGTAAGAGAAAGGTTCGAGAGAGAATTCTACATTGAGTTTAATGAAAATCAACTTGTCCTTGATTTAAAGAGATGTGGCAAGTATATGCCATACATTGAAAGCAAGATAAAAGAAAAAGGCTTACATCCAGATTTAAAATACTTAGCCATTGCTGAGAGCCGTTTGTTGGAAAACGCATATTCAAGTAAGGGAGCTGCAGGATTATGGCAACTTATGCCTGAAACAGCTAAAAAATATGGGTTAAGAGTCGACGAGTATATCGATGAACGCCTTCATATACAAAAAGCAACTGAGGCTGCTCTTTCGTATTTACAAGATTTATATAAAAAATTTAACAGTTGGACCCTTGCCCTTGCTGCATACAACGCTGGCGATGCTCGCATAAAAGATGCGTTGGATTTTCAATGGGTTGATAATTATTTTGATTTACATCTTAACAGAGAAACATCGAGATTTGTTTTTAGGGTTGCAGCAATAAAAGAACTAATCTCAAATGCCCATAGATATGGTTTCGTTCTTGACACAACAAAACTTTTTAAACCACCCAAAGTTAAATATGTCACTGTCAAAGGTCCCATACAAAACCTTGCTTTGTGGGCAAAATTACAGGGAACAAATTATAAAACCTTAAAATATCTTAACCCATGGATTTTAAAATCATCACTTCCAGATGGAGAATTTCAAATCGCCTTACCAGCTGAGGCTCAACCACAAGAACTAAACTTAGCAGAATATAAATATCGAGGCTCAAAGATTATATTTCAAAATGGCGAGATAATAGTAATACCGGAAAAAACAATAAACCACCGGGTTAAACCCAATGAAACAATCGAATCGATAGCTAAAAAGTATAATATAACCGTTGAAGATATTGTAGAACTGAACAAACTTGAAGGTAAAAAGTTAAAGCCGGGACAGATAATCAAAATTCCGGTTTATTAAAAATTTCCAAATCTATACATATGCTCAACTTTTATACACTTATTCATCACAACCTTTAATCCCGCATCCTGAGCTCTCTTTGCTGCTCTTTCATTTACTACACCGAGTTGCATCCATACGACCTTTGCCTTCTTTTGAATTGCTTGCTCAACAACTTCATCAACAAACTCAGGTCTTCTGAATATGTCAACTATATCAATTTCGTCCGGTATGCTTAAAAGGTCAGGATATGCCTTCAGCCCGAAAATCGAATCGATATTTGGATTGACTGGAATAATTTTATAGCCATGGTTCAAAAGATATTCAGCGACAATATAACTATCGCGGTCGGGTTTATTTGAGATACCAACGATAGCAATTGTGTTATATTTTGTCAGAATTTCCTTTATTTCATCATTCATTTGTGGCTCCATTTTACTTTTAACTTATTTTTGCAAGGTTAACTTCATCTGAATACCGTTTTAAAAATTCCTTTTTAAGACCCGCATGCTCAGGCTTTGAGAGATTCGGATCTTGCTTTATAAGTTCAAATGCTTCCTGACGCGCTATTTCAAGGATTTCTTTATCAGCTGCGATGTCAGCGAATTTAAACTTTATAAAACCACTTTGCTTTGTGCCGAAAAATTCCCCAGGACCTCGAAGCTCAAGATCTTTCTCAGCAATTTTAAAACCATCCATTGTTGATGCAATGATTTTCAACCTTTCCATCGCCTTGCTTTCTTCGGTAGCCTCATCTTCAAATTCAAATAAAGCATCATCAGAGGATTTTCTAAATAAACTTGACTTCGCTATTAAAAAGCAGTATGACTGCTTCTCCCCTCGACCAATTCTACCGCGCAACTGATGAAGTTGAGATAACCCAAATCTTTCGGCGCTCTCTATGACCATTATAGTAGCATTGGGTATATCAATTCCAACTTCGATTACCGTCGTTGCAATAAGTATTTGAATTTTCCCTTCTTTGAAGGCAAGCATTACCTCCTGCCTTTCCGTCCCGGGCATCCTACCGTGAACCAAACCAAGGTTAAACTCCGGGAAAACTTCATTTTTTAGGCGAACATAGTTTTCAATCGCTGATTCAAGATCAAGCTTTTCAGATTCTTCAATCAAAGGATAAACAATATATGCCTGATGGCCTTCCCTAACCTTTGAACGAAGAAATTCGTAAACCCTTTCCCTTTCAGTATCAGGGACGATCTCTGTTTTAACTTTTCTTTTTCTTGGCATTTCATCTATTATAGATACATCAAGATCACCATAAACTGTAAGAGCCAAAGTTCTTGGAATTGGAGTTGCGGTCATTATCAAAACATCTGGATTATAACCCTTTCCTATAAGCATTGCCCTTTGCATCACACCGAAACGATGTTGTTCGTCAATCACAACCAAACCGAGATTCTTGAAATTTACCCTTTCTTGAATTAAAGCGTGCGTTCCAATAATTATCTGCGCTTCCCCATTTTCAATTTCGCTCAATATCTCCTTCTTTTCCTTTGACTTTAGGCTTCCTATAAGAAGCCGAACTTTTACAGGAAGAGAATTAAGAAAATTCAAAAAAGTGGCGTAATGCTGTTCCGCAAGAATTTCAGTCGGAGCCATGAACGCAGCCTGATAGCCGTTATCAACCGCTATCAACATTGAAATTAAAGCAACGATCGTTTTACCACTTCCAACATCTCCCTGAAGTAAACGATTCATCGGCTTGTCAGATTTCATATCGTTCCATATCTCGCGGACGACCCTCCGCTGGGCTTCCGTTAGTTTAAATGGTAAGATCCTGCTGAAACCGTGAACAAGCTCACCTATCTTTTTGAAAGAAATGCCTTTCTCAAAATGTTTCAACTCGTAATGCTTCCTCGCAAGGAGAAGTTGAAGCAAAAACATCTCTTCAAACTTCAACCTCTTTAACGCAAGTTGTAATCCCTCATGCGTTTCGGGGAAATGAATTGATCTTATGGCAAATTTTAACGGAACAAGCCCATATTTAGCGAGAATTTTTTCGGGTAAAGTTTCCTCCACATAGTCAATATAGTTATCTATGACAAAGTTTATAAGCTCACGAAGTTTAAGTGTGTTAAGCCCAAGCGATTTTAATTTTGAAGTTAAAGGATAAACTGGAACAATTCTACCAGTATGTATATTTACACTGTCCGCCTCAGTTAAGAAATCAAATTCGGGATGAACGATATTTATTCTACCCCTGAAAACACTTGGCTTTCCAAATACTGCGACGAGATCCCCAATCTCGAACTGTCTTTTGAAATACTCAATTTTGTTGAACCAAGTACAACTTAATCTCCCCGTCCCATCATCAATCACAATTTCAAGAATTTGTCGCCCTCCTGAACTAACTAAGATTTTTTTATCAACAACTCTACCTATAAATGTAACAGCATTAATGCGTTGGAACTCCCACCAGTTTTTTCTCAACTTCGCAACACTTACAACCATACTTCTATCGATATATTTAGCAGGAGCGTAATAAAGCAAATCGATGAGCTTCTCAACGCCGACATCACGAAGCGCTGCGGATCTTTTCCCCCCAATTCCTTTGAGATATCTTATGTCACTTTCAAGTGTGATAGATGCCTTTTTCACCGAACCATCAATCATAAGTTATTCAAGCTCCTCTCCGATTGCTTTCTCAACAACTTTTATAATTTCTCCGCTTTTAACAATTTCAAGTGCTTTCAAAATATCGTTGTATAAAATTCTATCCTCATCAAGATGTTTAATCTTCTCCCTCACAAACTCATAAGCCGCTTGTGTTCCAACCCCGCACTTCATCAATTTTCCAGTCTTCGAATCAACCCTCGCAAAATCAATCCCTTGAGCAGCGCACATTATTTCAATCGCAAGAACTGTTTGAACATTTTTCAAAACCCTATAAGCTTTTTGTGCTGCGATTGATCCCATGCTATTATGATCTTCCTGATTTGCCGATGTCGGAATAGAATCGACACTCGCTGGGTGAGATAAAACTTTATTCTCTGAGACAAGCGATGCAGCGGTGTATTGAGCGATCATCAAACCAGAATTTAATCCGCCTTGAGTTGTCAAAAACTTTGGCAATCCACTTAACTGTGCATTTACAAGCCTTTCAATTCTTCTCTCAGACACATTAGCAATTTCAGATAAAGCAATAGCTATAAAATCCATTGCAAGAGCAATTGGCTGACCATGAAAGTTTCCACCCTCAAGATGAATTTTATCTTCTGGAAAAATCAGGGGATTGTCAGTTGCAGAATTTATTTCAATTGAAACAACATTGTAAACATAATCAATCGCATCCCTCGATGCACCGTGAATCTGGGGAACACATCTCAAAGAGTAAGCATCTTGAACCCTTGGGTCATCGTAAAGATGCGAAAGCCGTATTTCGCTGTTCTTCATCATCCTCAAAATATTTCGTGCGACCTTTTGCTGTCCTGGATAAGGTCTTAATTTATGAATCCTTTCATCAAAGGCTCTATCTGTTCCTTTCAGAGCTTCAATACTAAGCGAGGCAGCTATATCAGCAATTTTACATAATTCTTTAGCTTGCTTAACGATAAGGCATGCATAAGCTGTCATCATTTGTGTGCCGTTGATGAGAGCAAGCCCTTCCTTCGCTGAAAGTTTAAGCGGTTTTAAGCCGAATTTTTTAAGAGCGGTTGTGGATTTCATCTTTTTCAGATTTGACGGGTCAACATCCTTTCCAACCCAAACATCTCCTTCACCCATCATTGCAAGAGCAAGGTGAGCAAGCTGAACAAGGTCACCACTTGAACCAACTGAACCCTGAGACGGAATGATTGGTGTTATATAATGATTCAAAAAATCGATCAACATTTCAACTGTTTCAACCCTGACCCCGGAGTAACCTTTCGCTAAAGCATTTGCTCTCAAAAGCATCATCGCTCTTACAACTTCCAGTGGTAATGCTTCTCCAGCGCCAGCAGAATGACTATAGATAAGATTTTGCTGAAGTTTCTCAATTTTGTCTTTCTCTATCCTCACCGTTGCAAAATCTCCGAACCCAGTGGTAACACCATAAATTGTCTCATCTGTTTGAACCCACTTTTCAACAAGTTCCCTTGATTTTTTCATCCTGGAAATTGCCTCTTGCGAAAGTTTAACGGGAGCAAAGTTAACTGCAACATCAAAAACTTTTTCAGGGGTTAATGTTTCACCATCAACTATGACAAGGTGCGAGCCTTTCTCTCTTTCCATGGCTTATTTTGTTTTGATTAACCTTACCGCAAACCCACCATCCATATCATGCTTATGAGGAAATGTCTCCATATAACCACCATTGGTTACAACTTCAGATGGGAGATAATTTCTTGCATCATCGATTTCAAACTCGGGATGTTTATCAAGGAACGATTTAACGACCTCAATATTTTCTTCCGGTTCAATGGTGCATGTGCTATAAACAATCACACCACCATTTCGGACAAGTTTACTTGCAGTTTCAAGCAGCTCAAGTTGTGTTTTAGCAAGATTTTTTATATCTGAAAGTTCTCTTTGCCATTTTATGTCAGGCTTTTTCTGGATCACTCCAAAACCTGAACATGGTGCATCAACCAAAACTTTATCCGCCACCCCAAAGTTAGCCGCAGTGGCGTCCTCAGCAATAAAATCAACATTTGTAAGTCCAAGTCGTTCACAGCTTTGCTTTACAAGATTTAATCTATGCTCATACTTATCAACGGCGATTATCTTCCCTTCGTTTTTCATCAACTCCCCAATATATGTTGTTTTCCCACCGGGGGCTGAACAAAGATCTATCACTGTCTCCCCAGGCTTTGGATCAAGCAATTTAACCACAAGCCCAGCGCTTTCATCTTGAATTGAGAAATAACCCTGACTAAAAAGATCTATATTGTAAATCCCGGAAAGATGCCCAACCTTTAAAAAGTTTTCAAGATATTTTGAGCGAACATATTTTATGCCACGCTCATCAAAAAGTTTTGCAAGCTCATCAGCATTTGTCTTTAAAGAGTTAGCTCTTACAACGATGGTTGGGCGTTCATTATTCGCAGCGAGCAATTGTTCCGTTTCATAAAATCCATATCTATCAACCCATCTCTTCACAATCCATGTTGGATGTGCGTACATGATTGATAAATATTGAATTGGATCGGTTTCATTATCTGGCGTCGGAAGTTTATTAAGATTACGGATTATATTTCTCAGCACAGCGTTGACAAGATTTGCAGCTTTTTGACCTCGGATCTTCTTGATGAATTCAACTGCCTCATTTACAGCAGCAGCATGTGGAATTTTGGTCAAAAACAAAATCTGATAAAGAGCTACCCTCATCGCATTTCGAATATTTGGATCTTGCATTGCAAACTTGTTTTTACAAAAATATTCAATGATAAAATCAAGTCGCGTCTTCCATCTCAGCACGCCATGCGTCAGCTCGGTCAAAAATCTCTTGTCAAGTTCGTTAAGCTCGTCGGATTTAAGTTCAATGTCAAGAAGTTTATCAAGATATGAATCCGTTCTCTCGACTCGATTTAAGATCTTAACTGCAATGCCACGTGGACCTTTGTAAAATTCTTGGGGTTCCATACCTTTAATATGTTCTTTTGTTTGATTTAGCAAAGACCATGCCTCCTTTAAAGTGCCATTTTCCAAAAATTTACTAAACCAAATTTAAAATCACAACTCGAATGGTTTTCTTAAATGAATAGTTTCAACACTTCAACTATAAGCGATGGCTGAGCTTTAACTGCTGTCAAAAAGAGATTTTTAAGCGTCAAATTCTCATATGGAATTTTTGAAAGCTCCCTGGCAATTTCATTTAACTTTTCATCCGAAAACTTGTAGATAAATTGTTTTATCTTGTAGTATCTCTCATGCCTTTGTCCAAGGGTTTTTCGCCATTCATTTTCATAGTTGAAAATTAAATTAAGATCATTCTTCTTTATCGCCTCGCCAGCAATTTGCCCCGCGATTTTCCCACCTATCATTCCACTTATTATTCCACCACCTGAAACTGGATTCACCTGATGCGCTGCATCTCCAACAAGCATAAGACCATGCGTCACAATCTTGTCAGCTGTCTTTGCACATGGAACTCCACCTGCTATAACCGTCAAAATAGAAGCGTTGGGGAAATTTTTTTCAATAAACTCTTCAAGATAACTTAAAGCATGCTTTTGCCTACCATAAATCCCAGCTATCCCAAGCCCAACATTTGCTGTATTTTCTCCCTTGGGAAAAACCCACAAATATCCTCCTGGTGCAACCTTTTCACCAAAGTAAAAATAACATGTATCTGGCTCAACATTTATATTTGTCAAAGTCATCTGCACTGCCGATTCCATATCCTGAAGTTTACATGTGGTATTAAGCCCAGCCCACCTCCCAACCCTGGATTCAACCCCATCTGCCCCTATCACTATTTTTGCTCTTATCTCAATCTGCTCGGAGTTATTCAACAAAACTTTCACTCCTTCAACTTTCCCATCGTTCATTATCAAACCATTGACATATGCCTTGGTCACAATTTCGGCACCACAATATGTTGCCAACTTAGCCAGTTCATAATCAAAAATTCGCCTTTCAAGTATATATCCAAAACCCTCTATATTTGGCTTTATAACTGTTCCATCGGGAGCAACAAGCTTAAAATATCTAACTGTGCTTGCAATCCATTTTGGGTTCGGCTCGATGAACTGAACAAGTCCCTCGTGACTTACCGCCTCACCACATCTAACAGGATACCCAACATCCCTATCCTTCTCAAGCACTAAAACCCTCGCTCCGCTCATCGCCGCAAATCTTGCAGCGGTCGTTCCAGCGGGACCAGCTCCAACGACGACAATATCATAATAATCAAACTTGGGAAAATTCTTACCAAAAGCCATCTATATAAGCTCATCCTTTTTATTTTTGGTTATGCGAAGTTCAAGGACTTCGAATGGACAAGCCCATACACACTTTCCACAATCAGTGCAAATTTCATCTATTATCTTAATCTCCGCCTCATATAACTCAATGCAATTTTCAGGACAAACTCCAACGCAACAACCACAAAAATCGCATTTACCATCTTTAATTATCACCATTTTCACACCTGATTTAGTGAGTTAAGATATTTTCGAATTATATCCTTGAAACCCCTATTGCTAAGTATATTCTTCTTCCTTCCAACATCGCTTTTCTTCGATAGAAGCATCGAAAGCTTTTCTTCATCGCCAGAAATTTCTGCCTTCTTTATCTCCTCGGTTAAATTCTGCTCTATCTTCTGTATCTTTCGTAGGTAGAATTTTGTCAAAACATCATCAACCGCTTTCCATAACTCTTCAAGCTCATCCTCCTCATCCGAAAGATCTTTTAAACTCCAAAAATAACTAATTTCATACTTACTTAAAACAACATTTGTCAAAAAGCTCCGAAAGTCATCACTCTCAGCTTCATTTAACAAGTCATTAATAATATCAACCTTCTGCCGTTCTTTCATCTCCCGAGATTTCTCAAATGCTTCACGAACTTTTTGGTAAATCGCTTTGACATAGTCACTTGTAAGATCACTCAACTTGATGTATTCAAAAACAAACCTCAACACAACATCATCCGCTTCAAGCAAGATTTTCGCTAAATCTTTTTCCTCTGCTGGAATTGATTTAAATTTTAAAATAACAGAACTTCCTGTTTGAGCCTGTGAATTTATCTCCTTCTTCACCGTTTCTTTCCCACTTCTTAAAATCGCCATCTCAAGCTCTGCGTTAAGAACTTGCTCTGGGATTTTATACTTTGAAGAAATTTCACGAATAAAAACGCTACGCTTGAGCGCATCTGGAATTTTCGAAATTGACTCCACAATCGAACGAATCGCTTTTACTTTCACATTTGGATCATCAAGCTTACCAAGCCTTTGGTAGGTCGATGCTTTAAACTCAACAAAATTAACAGCATTTTCAATTAATTTGTCAAATTCAGACACAGGATATTTTTTTATGAACGAATCTGGATCCTCTCCCTCAGGCAAATTAACAATGTAAACATCAATCCCCTGCGCAAGTATTAAATCAACTCCACGCATCATCGCTCTTGCTCCAGCGGAGTCAGCATCGTAGATAAAATAAATTGTATTCGTGTAATTTGAAATTAAACGCACCTGTTCCTCGGTGAGAGCTGTGCCCCCTGAAGCTACAACATTTTCAATACCAGCTTGAAATAGCGAAATACAATCCATATAACCTTCAACAAGTATTGCATACCCCTTCTTTCTTATCGAATCCCTTCCTTGATAGAGCCCATACAAAACCTTGCTTTTCGTGTAAACTTTCGTTTCGGGAGAATTAATGTACTTCGGTATGTTTTCGTCGTCTTTTAACCTTCTCCCACCGAAAGCGATGATTCTACCTGTGATCGAAAAAATAGGGAAAATAATTCTACCTCTAAATCTGTCGTAATAAGAGCCATCCTCTTTCTTTATTATAACGCCAACTTTTTCAAGTAACTCAAGCGAAAAACCTTGCTTTATCGCATGCTGAACAAGGGCATCCCATTGGTCTGGAGAATAACCGATCCCAAATTTTGCTATCGTCGCATCGTTAACCCCACGCTTATAAAGATACTCCATCGCCCTTTTCCCCTCAGATGTCTTCAGCAAACTTTTGACAAAAAACTCCTCAGCAAAACGATTCGCCTCGTAAAGTTCTTCAAATTCCGTTTCAATCCATCTATCTTTTCTCTCTGGCTTTGGAAGTTCTATTCCAGCAAATTCCGCAATCCTCTTAACAGCCTCAAAAAAAGAAACCTTCTCATATTGCATAATAAAATTGAAAACATTGCCACCCGCACCACACCCAAAGCAGTGATAAAGTTGCTTATCTGGACTTACTGTAAATGACGGGGTTTTCTCAGCATGAAAAGGACACAGTCCTACATAATTCTTGCCGACCCTTTTTAAGGACACAAATTGATTTATGTAATCAACAATATCAACCGAACTTCTTATCTCCTCTATTTTATCCTCCGGGATTCGCATTTCGCTTTTTGATCCTTCATTCAAAATTCAAATGAACAACCCAAACCGCCAAATTTTTTCTTTAAATTAAAGTATTGCCCGTAAATATCAAAACCATCGTAAAAAACAATGTAAATAAAAATTCCCCTTGAGTTCCATCGCCCAAGTTTTATCCCACCGATCAAACTCAGACCAAAAATTTCACTCAAAAATTTAACATCGCAGGCAAAAATTGCTGTAACTGGATTGACATCCTTGAAAAGCTCAAAACCCGATTGAAGATAAAATCTCTTCACATCCGCTGGTTTTATTCTAAATGTATAAGATAGTCCACCATATAATCTGTAGAATTCACGCGTAAAAGCCAAAATTAAATCAGCAAATTCTCCTGTAAACGGGAATGGTTTTCTATTTAACTCTCCATATTCGTCAACAAGATGAGCGCTGCGATGAAGAATTCTAAATCGACCTGAAAACCTTTCACCATTTACGCTTACATTGCCTCCGAAGAAACCATCAATTGCTTCAACTCTCAAAATTAAGAATCCATAATTGTTAACAAGAACATAAGCAAAAAAATCAGCTCCTAAAGTGATGGTATAATTTTTATTTTTCATCTCAATCAAATCAACTGAATTACCGATGTCAACCTTTAACCCATTTCTATCAAAATATTTCATCAACCCCATTTTAGGTTCATAAAAGCTTGCGGTTAAACATTTAAAGTTCAAACCATCTGAATTGACAATTCTAATTTGTGCGTTTAAAACAGAAACAAAAATCAAAGCTGTCAATAAAATCTTATACACCCCTCGCGCCTTCAAGTCCCAATAAAAATTCTTTTATTTTAACTCCACCTGTGTATCCTCCAAGAGAGCCATCCGAAGCGATAACTCTATGGCATGGCACTATGATTGGCAAAGGATTGGCTCCAAGGGCATTGGCAACCGCTCTGTAGGAATTTGGTTTATGGATTCTCCTTGCCAACGCTGAATACGTAATTGTATTGCCATAAGGGATTTTCATCGTTTCGCGCCATACCTTCTTTTGAAAATCTGTGCCAATTAGATCAATTGGAAGTTCAAACTTTTTCAATTTCCTTGCCAGATAAAGTTTAATCTGTTCAATGACATCCTTATTTTTCAGTCTATTTTCAACGACTTCATGCTCATCAAAGTGTTTTTTTATCCAAGATCTAAATTCATCTGCGGATTCAAGCGTAAGAGAGATCTTACAAACTCCATTTTCAGAAGAAGCCACATAAATCACACCAATAATTGTTTCAAAAGATGTGCAATAAAGCATGTCCCCCCTCTTATATTAATTTTCTCAAAATCTCGAATGCAAGATAAAAAGCGAAACTTAAGATTATAATCCCCGAAATCCGATGAAAGCGCACAATCGTTCTCGTTCTAAACTCGACAAAATTATGAACAAACTTCAACAAAAGATAAAACCACAAAACAACCCCAAGTCCAACGCCAAGCGCAAAGAAAAAGTTATCGAGCGAATTACCAATTAAACTTGTTGATTGAACGAAGCCTGCAACTGTTATCCAAAAGATTATAAATGTTGGATTTAAAGCGTAAAGAACCGCGCCAACTAAAAATGTGTTATGGATATGATGCTTCTTAAGAAAACTAACTTTGCCATTACCATTCCCGTTATTAAATGCTAATTCACCATTGTAAATTTTTCTCGGATGGACGATTAGATTACGAAACCCAAAAACAAGCAAAATTAAAAAGGCAAAAATTTGAACAATTATATTACCAAGCGAGTGTTCAACAATTGCACCCATTCCAAACATCGCAAGAAGACAATACAAAAACTCCATTGTTGCAGACCCGACACCTGTCCAAAATGCGGGCTTAAATCCGTCTCTCATTCCTTTCGTTAGTATCGTAAGATTTATTGGTCCAACAGGTATAGATATAACTAAACCAAATATTATTCCAGCTAAAAGTGCTATCAATTTCTTTCAATTTTTTGTTTTACAAAATAACCATCTTGTGCATCTCACAAATACAAATTACTCAATTGCATACAAATATCCATCTTTTGAGCCAACAAACAAAACTCCATCAACAATAATGGGCGAAGCAAAGACTCTATTAGACAAATCAAACGCCGAATCCATATTCCCAGTTTTCCTATTCAATCTATAAACACCTGAATATGTTGCGGTATTAACACAAGTATAGATATAATCACCAGCTACGATAGGTGGACTCCATATTGAAACTTCATCAAGGGCTATTTTCCAAATAAGTTTTCCATCAAGCGATAAGATGTAAAAAACACCATCGGCTGAACTAAAGTAAACTGCTTTATCATCAACAGCTGGAGTTTGAGTAATTTGTCCACGCGTTTGAAATTTCCACCTCACCCAGCCAGATTTCGAATCAACCGCGTAAAGATTACCATCATGTGAACCAAAGAAAACGATACCCGAAGAAATTACAGGTGAACTGTTTATCACCCCGCCAGTCGCGACAACCCAAACAAGTTTCCCGCTCTTAGAATCAAGCGCATAGAAATTTTTATCAAGCGAACCAAAATAAATTTTACCATCGTGATAAGCGGGCGATGAATGAATTGCCTTTTGAGCATGGAATTTCCAAATAAGAGTTCCATCTGAAGCTGAAACCGCATAAAGGACACCTTCACCCGAACCAAAATAAACTGTGCTGTCCACAACTATCGGGGAACTCATAAGCCAACCCTCAACTTTAAATTTCCACACCATCTTACCAGTCCTCGCATCGAGACAATAAAAATGTTTATCATTTGAACCGAAATAAATTTTTCCATCAAAATACACTGGTGATGTTTCAATAGTGTTTCCTGTTTTAAATTTCCATTTCAACTTTCCTGTTTTGAAATCAACCGCATAAAAATTTCCATCGTTTGAGCCAAAGTAAATCGTTTGATTAACAACCGCAGGAGAAGAATAAATCGTTCCATTTGTTTTAAATTTCCATTTCAACCTATCAAGCCCTGGAATTTTATCACCGCGATAAACTCCACTATGGTGCACATCATAGCGATAGACATGTGACTCTGGAACACTTCCTAAAAAAACAACTGAAAGAAGAAAAAATAAAAATTTTGATTTTAACACTTTCATTAAAACTCATTTTTTCTCATCTTTACCCATCAATCCCTCGCTCCTTGCAACCACAACAGCAACCGTTGCATCTCCAGTGATATTAACGACGGTTCTGCACATATCAAGGATTCTATCAACTCCAAGGATAAGGGCAATTCCCTCAGCTGGTATATGAATTGCTTTTAAAATCATAACAAGCATGATTATACCTACTCCAGGAACAGGGGCGGTTCCAATTGAAGCAAGTGTCGCGGTGAGAATAATTGTGAGCTGTTGAGTTATATCAAGATTAAAACCATAAACCTGTGCTATGAAAACAGCAGCAACTCCTTGATACAGAGCTGTTCCATCCATATTAATAGTTGCACCAAGTGGAAGAACAAAACTTGTAATCTCTTTTGGAACTTTAAGGTTTCTCTCAGTGCATTCAAAATTGACAGGAAGCGTCGCAGCACTTGAACTTGTGCTGAAGGCAATCACTTGGGCATCTCTCATTCCTTTGAAAAACCTTAAAGGATTCATCTTACCAAGGGATCCAACAACGAAGGAATAAACGCCCAATAAATGGACTAAAAGCCCGATTATAACCGTAGCTACATACCATAAAAGTGTTTTAAGGATTCCAAAACCAAATTCAGCAACCGTTGCGGAAATTAAAGCAAAAACACCATATGGCGCTATTTTCATCACAAGGTCAACCATTTTTATCATAGTATCGCTTACACCATCTAAAAACCTGAGAACATGATCAGATTTATTCTTATCAATCATCGTCAAGGTAATTCCAAATATCACCGCAAAGAAGACGATCTGAAGCATATTCCCATTTGCCATCGCATTTATCGGATTCGTCGGCACAATATTTACAAAAAAATCAACGATATCAACACCGAGTTCTTGTTGAATCTTTTCAGAGATATCCGCTTGATATTCCGAAGCAATTCTATCCCTTATATTTGGCGAAATTTTTTCCCCAGGTTTCATCAAATTAGCTAAAACAAGCCCAATGGTAATTGCTAACACCGTTGTGATGATGTAAAGTCCAAGTGTTTTTCCACCAATCCTTCCAACTTTTTTGATATCACCTAAACTTGCTGCACCAGCTGCAAGCGAAGCTATCACAAGCGGAATCGCAAGGAAACTTAACAAACGAACAAATATCGTCCCGATCGGTTTTATTTCGGTCGCGATGGTTTTAACTTTCTGAATATCAATGATGTTTTCAAATTTTATAATTTGTGTTTGGCTGAAGTTCTCATTTGATGACTTTTTATAAAAAATTAAAACTGCGCGATCCCTTTCAGATTTTGGCAAATCCTTAAAAAATCTGATTATCCTTAATTGATCGTCACTTGTGAACTCTTTTCTAGAATTCGGCAAGATAAATTCAGCTTTATCCCATCTCTCAACGATGCTTTTAACCTCACCTTTATCCGTTTTAGTGACTATCTTCAGCTTATGTGTATCAATGCTGAAAATAACTCCAAAAATAGCACCAAGAATCAAAGCAATGATTATCCTAGTATGAATTGGGATTGATCTTTTAAAAGGCATTCTTCCAAATCTTTAATTTTAAAGGATTTGCCCCTCTCATAAAGCGGAGAGGGGCTTTGAGCAATCAAACCTTATTTAATCTTTCCTTGTTCAAGTTCATCAACCAACCTATCAGCGTTATAAATATGCCTCAACGCTTCAACTATCCCGCGCACATCAACCGCAACAGCTCTATTCTTCTCGTCAACATAAATGAAATCGCCCGGCAAACTTTCAATATTCCCATCGAAGATTAATCCAACTACCTCAAGATTCATATTGACAACAGGACTACCTGAATTCCCACCAATTATATCATTTGTCGCCACAAAGTTAAGAGGCGTGCTTAAATCAAATGTTGAAGGCAAGTTCTTCCACCTTTCCGGTAATTCCCAATCGGTTCTATTGGTAGTTTTAAATGAATAGTGTCTATCATATAACCCATAAAATGTCGTTATAGGTGGTGCAATCGTTCCATTATATTCATAACTTTTCACAACACCATCAGCTATCCTCAAAGTAAATGTAGCATCCGGTGGAATCGATGTCCCATAAACATCAAAGATTGCCCTTCCAAGCAATTGAAGTTTCGCTGATTCTTTTGCACTAACCGAGTTATATTTCTCCCTTACCTCAAGTGCTCGTTGCCTCGTTTTAACAACAAACGAGATGAAAGGATCATTTGACTTCAAAATATCATCAGGATTACCCTCAAGCAATGCCGTGACCTTTTCCTTGTCTGATAAAATTGTCACATTAAGCAAATTATCAACTACCTCTTCTGGCGATTTACCTTTCAAAAGCTCATTAAAAGCTTGATTCTTTTCACCGAAAACCGATTTCATATAATTAAGTTGATAAATAAGGATCGCCTTTTCAAGCTCAGTTTCGATCTCCTGTGGGAAAATTCTTACCTTCGTTGCTTTAAGTCGTTCACCTTTGTAAGCATCAGCTCTTCTCTCTTCAGGTAGTTTCATTTGCTCAGCGTACTCAACAAGATCATTTGCAATTCTAAAATAAACACTCCTTGAAGGCCCGGTGAAGCTATATGCTTGAAGTTCATGGAATAGCTTCGTTTTCTCAACTTGATATTTGGCAATTTCATCCCAAAGGTTGCCGTATTTAGCTTTAAGATTTGGATTGTTTAAAACAGAATTTTTAAAGTTCTTCTCGAAATCACGCTTTCTTGCCATAAGATATGCATCCCTAAGCCCTGCAAGTCGTCCCGCATATGCTTTTTGAGAGTTTGAAAAGCTAAATAGACGAGTTTGATATTTCAACTTTTTATCCGGATGCTTAGCGATAAAATCACTGTAAATCCTGACAAGATTATCGAGCACTGATAAGGTATAGGGATAACTTACATCCCTGAAAAATTCAAGTTGTGAAACCGTGAGCAAACGATTTGTTCTACCCGGATTTCCAATTACAAAAACAGGGTCACCCTCTTTAACGCCCGTCTTGCTAAATGGGAAGTAATATTTTGTTTTTAACGGCTTCCCATCTTTGTAAACTCTGAAAAACGCAACATCAAGGTCATACCTTGGATATGTGAAATTATCTGGGTCGCCACCAAAATAAGCAACGATTGTCTCCGGTGCATAGACAAGACGCACATCAGTATATCTCTTGTAAACATAAATTGAATATTTCCCACCGTTATAAAATGTGACAACGCTGGCAACAATTGAATCCTCAGGATTTGACTTCTTAAACTCCTCGTAATACCTTTGCTGAATTTCTCTTATCTTCTTATCTCGGTTCGCTACTCTTTCAGCGTCAGTTTTCCCCTCTTCAAACGCTTTTTGAATTTCATCAGTGACATCCCCAATATAAATTAGTTGATCAACATAATGATTTGGTATTTTTCTTTCTTCCTCAAGTGTAGCAGCATAAAAACCCGTTTCGGGTAAATTTTCCCCTTCACGATTAACTGCGTCAAGTGCTCCTCTTGCACAATGGTGGTTCGTCATAACAAGTCCATCTTCTGAAACAAATGACGCAGAACATCCCGGAAGCCGCAGGGCAGAAAGTCGTGCTTTTTCAAACCAATCAGAAGTTGGAGTAAAATTATATGTTTTTTTGAAATAATCAATCGGGGGATAATCAAAAGTCCACATTTTACCTGTATCAAATTGCCCCGCCTTTACGGTATCAAGATAAGCTAGATAATCAGGTTTAGTTACTTGGTAAGTTGAACAACCAGTTAGAAGGAAAACCACAAAGAATAAAAAAAGTAAAAGGTTCTTAGAATTTCTGAACATTTTTTCCTCATGATTTTATTTTTTACGCAAGCAAAACTAAATTAATATAAAACGATTTAAATTTCAAGTTCTACCCTTGAGCTTTTCTACTGCATAAAATTTCTCTTTCTTCCTACCCCCAACTAAAAACATTGACTTAAGTCAATGTTTCCCCTTGCGATGATTTTTTAAATTTTTGAAAAAAAGAAAAAGAGATTAAAAATGACGGCAATAAAACAACTCAAGAAAGAACACGAGGCGATTCGCACAGCGTTAGTCTTGCTCGATATGCTCAGAAATAAAATTGAGAATGAAAGGGTGGTGGACATCGAGAAACTTGAAAGGTTGGCTGAATTTTTCTCGGTTTTTGCCGATAAATGCCATCACGGAAAAGAAGAAAATATGCTCTTTCCTGAACTTGAAAAAGCTGGCATCCCAAGAGAGGGTGGCCCAATCGGAGTAATGCTTACCGAACATGAATTTGGTAGGGGTTATATTCGAATAATCAACGAATCAATCAAAAGTTACAAAGCAAAGCCTGATGTCTCTGCGCTTGAGAAAATGGTTGAGGCAATAAAAGGCTATGTTGATTTACTCGAACAGCACATCAATAAGGAAAACAATATTTTATTTGTGATGGCAGATATGCATCTTTCAGATAAAACCCAAAAAGAATTGTTTGAAAAATTTGAGGAGTTTGAGTTAAACGAAATTGGAGCACAAAAACATGAAGAATTCCACAAAATGCTAAATGAAATGAAATATGAACTTTTAGGCGAAGCGAAAATATTAGATGTACGGGATATTCCACCAGTCTATAGGCATAGATTCATACTCGAGAAATTTGATGAATTAAACCCATCGGATAGCTTTATACTTGTAAATGACCACGATCCAAAACCTTTATATTATCAATTTCAAGCTGAAAAAGGAGAAAAATTTGGTTGGGAATATATAAGCGCGGGTCCAACTATATGGAGTGTTAAGATAACAAAGAAAAATTAACTTTGTGAACTACACCAAAAGCAAATCCACATTTGAGCAACGGATATTAAGAGGCTCGATGTTACTTGGGATCATTTCATTTGTTTCTGCTGTGGTGATAGGTGTGTGGCGAATTGCCCTGACTCGGGGCTTCACCTTGCCATCAATTCCCGAATTTCTGCCTCCACATGGAAATTTAATGGTTGGTGCATTTCTTGGAACATTGATAATTTTTGAAAGGATGTTTGCCCTGCCTGTTAAATGGCTCGTTTGGGTTCCTTACGCTTGGGGAATATCAGCCATCTTAATTCACCTTGGCTCGCCGCTATTTAAAATCCTTAACATTGTTTCTTTGCTTGGGTGGGGAATACATAGATTCATCGCTTACCGAACATTTAAACATATATGGAATCCACTTGTTGAATTTCTTGCCTATGTTGCTCTTTCCGTTGCGTTATTTAGAGAAGGTGGACTTGCAGGGAGCGTTGAATCTGCCCTTGCTGGTTTTTCATTTGCAATTGCTGTGATAGGAGTTGAAAGGATAGAACTAACACTTGGCTTTAAGAAGGTATCAGCAAAAATTGTATATGCGAGTTTAATAATTTATCTTGTTGTTTCAATCATCAATTCACTTTTTTATCTTTTACCCCCTCAAGTCATTGGGATTATTTTACTTCTTGTTTGCATCGGATTGATTTATAATGATTCCGCCATAATCGCTTCAGCCAAATTCAAAACAGCACAACTACCACTGCACAAATTTACCAAAGAAACCTTGACAATTGCATATCTCTGGCTTATGTTTTCAAGCATAGGTATGATTTTATGGAGCCAGATTCAAGCAGTTGCGAAAGATGTCGTCTTCCATTCGATTGGATTGGGATTCATATTTACAATGATTTTATCTCATGCACCAATTGTAATTGGATCAACATTTGCAAAAATGCCCAAAAGACCTCCCTCCAGACTTCTATTTTATCTTTTTCAATTAATGACAGTTGTGCGAGTTTCCGCCGATTTACTTGTTGCTAACCTTGTTGAGATATGGATTTGGTCCGGTTGGATAACTGGAACTTTACATTTCGTTACCTTTGTCCTTTACATTTTAAATGTCTTGAAAAGTTTTAAATAAGATTTTGGTAATGTGAAACAAATACATCAAGAATTTGAAACTGGATTTATTTGGTGGTCGCTTGGGATAGCTATTCTTGGTGGCTTTATGCTTGGTGCGCATATAGCGATGCAAATCGGATTTAATATGAGCCTACCAAAAGCATTAGATGTATGGATTCAAGTACACGGACACCTCCAACTTATCGGATGGGTTGGGCTCTTTATAATGGGTGTGAGTTTACATTTTTTACCAAGAATGGCAAGTGTTCCAATTGAGAAGAAAAGCACACTAAGATTTATTCTTTATCTTACTGTTGTTGGACTTTTAATAAGAACAAATTTTGAATTTTGGCGACCTTATGTTGAAGATGAAAAGATAAGCGATATCTTTAAAAACCTTGCGGACTTTGGCAACATCGTAGAATTCGCTGGGATAATCCTGTATGTTATGCTTTTAATAAAAACATTTTTGAAAGCACCAGATTTTAAAAGAAAAGGCTTTGAAATAGTAAAACCATTTTTTATGCTGTTCATCCTTGGCTGGATAGTTTATTCAATTGTTCAGGTATCATCGATCTTTCTTAACAGATACGAATGGCTTGTATGGAATAAATGGAGTATCAACATCTTCATGAATTTTGTTCTATTTCCGATCTCATTTGCCCTTTCAATTTTAAACTTCCCACTTTACATTCACTTGAAACCACCGACAAAATCTATCAAATACATTGGTTATTTCTATCTTGCGATCGCCATACTCCATGAATTTATCTCAGCCCCAATTCAATTGATAAACATCGATTTAAATTTAACTGCATTGCTCATCGATCTTACAATCATATCGCTGTTGTTTTCATCGGGGATAATTCAACGAATTTTTTTACCGGACAAAGCTCTCGCTAAATCACCATTTTGGAGAAGGGATAGGGTTGAAGAACCAAGTGTAGGTAAAAAGCCAAGAAAGGGTTATTCAGATTATGGTGAATTTGGCAAGTTTGAACTTTTAATTTATTCCGCTTATTTATGGCTCGTGATCAGTTTATTTCTTGATATGCTTGCAAGGTTAATTTTATTACTTGGTCTATCGGTTCATTACGGAGTTGATCCTGTGAGACATTCGTTTCTTGCTGGCTTTATTTCGTTGTTGATACTTGGCATGGCTCAACGGATGCTACCAGGTTTTATGCACAAAAGCAAAATTGCAAGTACAAAAATTGTTTTTCTTACATTCATCTTCGGAAATATCGCCGTTTCATTTAGGGTTATACCAATGCTTATTCCACTATATTTATCTGGTCCAATGCAAACCCTCGCTCAATTTATGCTTTATCTTTTTGGAACTTCTGGATTTATCGCAATTCTTTCACTAATTCTTCTTTTCATAAATCTGCGAAAGACCTTCAAAATGAGATAATCCCACAACTATAGCATTCACACAATCAATATATAAGCATTCCAATTTGAAAAATTAAAAAGCGCATACATATATTTAAAGTGAGTATGAAAATCAAAATTTTCTCATGCGATGATTGAAAACCCTGAAATGATAAGAGATATACCCTTCTTTTCAGAACTTAGCACAGATGAATTAAGGAAATTCATGAAAATATCCAAGCTGATGAATTTTAAAAAAGGGGATATTATTTTTCTTGAGGGTGATGTCTACTATGGATTTTACATAGTCGTGAAAGGTGCTGTGAGAGTTTATAAATCAAACCCTGATGGTAGAGAGATAACTTTACATATAATTGAGCCGTTTAACTCATTTGCTGAGATACCGATGTTTATAAGTGATAGAGAAGAAGGAAATATCTACCCTGCGAATGCTCAGGCGATAGAAAATTCCGTTCTTATTTTTATCCCTAAGGAAGAATTTTTGAGAATAATAAACGAGAACTCCAAAATATGCCTTAAGATGTTACATGGGTTTGCAGAAAGATTGATGAGCTTAAATCAGCAAATTGAAAATTTAACTCTTAAAGATGTGGTCACACGGTTGGCTGAATATCTTTACAATAAATATAAAAACTCTGGTAAAAATGAGATAAATTTAAATCTCTCAAGATCTATGCTTGCAACATACCTTGGGACAATATCGGAGACAATTTCACGAGCTTTGAGGAAGCTTCAGGACGAGGATTTGATCGAAATTCAAGGCAAAAAGATAATTATCAAAAAACCTGAAAAACTTAAACAAATTTGTGGTTAATCGAAATCGTAAGAGTAATAAAGCGCAATTCCCTTTTCCCTGACGAAATCTTCGACATCAGGCTCACTTATCATATAGGTTACTATTACGGGGAATATATTCTCATAGACGCCTTCAAATCTTGCCAATCTATCTTCTATAAAACTTATGACATTATTCTTAGACAGCTGGCTCTTGCACTCACCAATTATTGTAATTTGAACACCATCTTTTGTACCCTTACCAAATATGTTAACCTCAATATCTCTTCCTTTAGCATCTTTAACAAATCTTCTTAACAGTCTCCCTTCCACCTCAATACCATAATCTCTTTTTAAAAGCTTTGGCAAGGACTTAAATGCTCTATCTTCAAGACCGAAACCAACTGCATCGGATAAATCGCCAAATCTCTTTTTAAGATCTCTAATCTCGCCAACGATCGCCCTAACTTCTTCCGTTAATTGCTCAACTCTCTTAGCAAGAGATTCAAGTCTTTCCTCCGTCCTTTTCTGTGCTTCAGCAAGCTCATTAACCCTTTCTTCCGTCCTCCTCTGCGCCTCGGCAAGTTGATTTATAGCCTCCCATACTCTTTTGAAATTTTCCTCAGTCGCCTTCTCAAACGCATCTAACCTCTCCTCCGTCCTCCTCTGGGCCTCAGCAAGCTCATTAACTCTTGCTTCCGTCTTTCTCTGTGCTTCAGCAAGTTCCTCAACCCTTTGAGCAAGAGCATTGAGTCTTTCCTCGGTTCTCCTCTGCGCCTCAGCGAACTGATTTATAGCCTCCCATACTCTTTTGAAGTTTTCCTCAGTCGCCTTCTCAAATGCATTTAACCTCTCCTCTGTCCTCTTCTGGGCTTCAGCAAGTTCATTAACCCTTGCTTCCGTCTTTCTCTGTGCTTCAGCAAGCTGATTTATAGCCTCCCACACTTTCCTAAAGTTCTCCTCGGTCGTCTTCTCAAATGCATCTAACCTTTCCTCCGTCTTCCTCTGTGCTTCTGCGAGTTCTTCAATCCTCTGAGCAAGTGAATTAAGCCTTTCCTCAGTCCTCCTTTGCGCCACTGTGAGTTCTTCAACCCTCTGAGCAAGGGCATTAAGCCTCTCCTCCGTTCTCTTCTGAGCCTCGGCGAGTTCCTCAACCCTTTGAGCAAGTGAATTAAGTCTCTCCTCTGTCTTTCTCTGAGCCTCTGCAAGCTCTGATACTTTTACTGTCAATTCCTTCTGCGCTTCAACGAGCAACTTAACCACCTGTTTCAGATCATCGACATCAGCCTTGGTTGCATAATTTGCTGAGAGCTTTTCGTCAACAATTTGCTCTATCTCTTTCTTAACCGCCGATGTTATTTTGAACCCTTTTTCGATCTTGGGCATAAATTAGCAATAATTATTTTCTCACTCGTAAAGATAAAAAATCTATAACTTCCAATCAAATTTCAAATACTACCCCTTCAACTTTCGCTCCAACCTTGCGATAGCATCCCAAATGGCTTGAAGCATTCTACCATCTAACTCCTTCTTTTCTGCAAGTTTCAAATAATTCAGAACTTCTTGATCACCTATATCTCCAAGAACATTGTAAATCACCATCCTAACGAAAAATTCAGGCGTATTCACCATACCGAAGATAAAATCTTTTATGCTCGGTTCCTTATCAGCAAAAATTGAAAGAGTTGAAATCGCAGTTATTCTAACCGAAGGATGGTTGCCACGAACCGAATATTTCTTAAGTATATCAATCGCTTCCTTTTCATACTTGGTGTTTTTAAAATCACTTAACCGTCTCAATGCGGTCGTCCTGATTATTTCCTGATGAGAATCCATCGCAAGTGCATTTTTTATAACGCTCATTCTATTTACGGAGTCGATCAATGCAAGCGAATTAACGGCTGAAGCGATGACATAATAACTTTTATCATTTTCTATAACTTCCGCCAAAAATTTCGCAACGAAATCAAATTTAAACTCTTTCAAAGCTTCAACTATACTTCTCCTAACCTTTGAATCCTGCTCATTTTTAAACACATCTATCAAAAATCTCGCCGTGCTTTCATCTTTTAATTTCCCAAGATTATTTATCGCTTCCTGCCTCACCGCATAAAATTCACCGCTCTTAATGAGTTTCATCATCACATCGACAACATCCTTCTTATCCACCATCCTCCCAAGTTCCTGAACAGCCCATAATCTATCGATCATCTCGCTGGCATTTAACGCTTGATAAATTAACTCATCCTTTGACTTTTCAAAAAATAAATCTTTCAAAATCCAATTCCCCTTGTCAAATATCACCATCAAAGGTTTACTATTAACACTGAAATCAAAAGTCTGTTTTCGCTCACTGATAAAAATTCTATAAGTTTTACTGCTCTCCTTTGTCGTTATCTCAACATCAACGGGTGTCTTGAAAACTTCAGGGGTAAGCGAATCAGCAACTTGAATTTGCTCAACCGTTAATCTGAGAGTTTTCGTCGTATCATTGTAAACATAACTTACCTCAAAAATTGGATATCCAGCTTTATAAAGCCATTGATCAAAAAACCATTTCAAATTATATCCCGTAGCCTCTTCAATTGCTATTTTAAAATCGTTTGTTTCAACATTTTGATATTCATACTTTCTCGCATAATAATTTATTGCCTTCCAGAAAAGTTCGTCCCCCAGAATAAACCTTATCATATTTAGAATTGCTCCACCTCGTTGATATATGTGGGGTCCAAAAAGATCTGTTGGATCAAAGTATCTATTCCACACTGTTGGCTTTTTATCGCTCATATCGGCAAATTTTGCTGTCCTTTGCATGTTGTAAACGCTATATTGAAACTCATCCTTCCCCCGTGCATATTCAAAGTAAAGCGCAGTGAAATAAGTCGCAAACCCTTCGTTCAACCACGCATGTTCCCAACTTCTACAAGTCAAAAGGTCCCCCCACCATTGATGAGCCATCTCATGAGCGACAAGCCCATCGCTTGAAACATCAAGATGTGCTCTTTCATCATGAATCGTTGTGCTTGTCAGCGTCGTCGCAGTTATATTTTCCATCCCACCGTAGATAAAATCTTCTACTATCGTCTGGGCGTACTTGTTATACGGATATTTATAACCGATCTTTTCGGAAAAGAACTTCATTATCTCAGGTGTTTTCTCAAACGAAAGTTTAGCATACTTTGCGTTTGTTTTATAAACATAATACTCAAGGGGAATATCAAGGTAATAATCCTGAAGCTTTACATATTCACCAGCAACAATTGAAATTAAATAGCTCGAATGGGGTTTATCCATAAACCAGTGATATGTTTTCAAACCTCGCTTTCTATCCTCTTTAACGGAAAGAAGTTTACCATTTGAAATTACTACGAAATTTTTATTTACAGTCGCAATAACTTCGCTTGTAGCTTTATCATTTGGGAAGTCATAACACGGGAACCAATAGTGATTATCCTCAGGCTGACCTTGAGACCAAATTTGATAAGGCTTGTCAGGATAAGCCGAATCAGGCTGGATGAAGTATAATCCCTTTCGTGGATTTGAAACAAAATATTCAACAACAACCGAGAGTGTATCTCTAAATGAATAGGCACGATCAAGGTAAATTTTTAACTTCTGAGCAAGTGAATCAAAATCAAAGTTTAAAGGCTTACCATTAACAAAATAAACTTTTCCAATTTTCATCTCAGCCGCATCAAGCTCAAAAACTTTAAAATCGGGACGAAGCGGGACAAATTTTGTGGTGACTTTTCCATCAACTGTTTTCTGTTTTTCATCAAGTTTAACCTCAATTTTTATATGGATAACGTCATAAGTTCTTTCCCTTGTTGGATGTTCAGGCGGTGGTGTCGGCGATTTGTAGTAAATTCTCGGTCGTTGTGCAAGGGATAGATTGAAAAACAAAGCAAAGATTAAAACCAGTGAAACAAAAATCTTAAATTTTTTCATTCTCCAACCTTAAAATTTTTTTGTAAATTTGGACGGAATGAAAAACGATATAGTTTCAAACTTTATCAAGGGCTTGCTCAAGATCTAAAAGCAAATCTTCAACATCTTCAATCCCAACCGAAAGTCTCAAAACCCCCTCCGTTAAACCAAGCTCCCTTTTCTCCTCCTCAGGCACTGAGGAATGGCTCATGCTCCACGAGTGATTTATTAAACTCTCAACCCCGCCAAGGGACTCAGCAAGTGTGAAAATTTTCAAATGGCCAAGAAATTTCCTAACAACCTCGATCGATTCAAGTTCAATTGTAACTATACCGCCAAAGTCCTTCATCTGCGATTGCGCAAGCTCATACTGTGGATGCGAAGGAAGCCCAGGGTAAAAAACTCTCTTAACCTTTGGATGAGAAGCGAGAAAAATGGCAACCCTTTTAGCGTTGAAACAATGCTGATTCATTCTAACCGCAAGCGTTTTTATAGATCTTAAAAGAAGCCAACAGTCAAACGGACTTGGAACAGCTCCAAATGCCCTCTGAATATACCAAAGTGGTTTTTGAATTTCATCTCTATTTGTTACAACAATTCCACCGACGACATCGCTATGACCATTTAAAAATTTCGTGCTACTATGAATAACTATATCACATCCAAACTCAAGGGGCCTTTGAAGATACGGCGTCATAAATGTGTTGTCAACCGCAATCAAAATTTCTCTATTAAACGAATCCCGAATCTCAACCAATTTTCGAAGATCCGTGATATACAAGAAAGGATTTGAAGGCGTCTCAGCAAAAATCATTTTCGTTTCCCTTCTAAGCTCATTTGCGACATTTTCAACCTGAGTAATATCAACAAATGAAAATTTAATACCCCATTTCTGCATCTCTTTAAAAACCCTCAATGTGCCACCGTAGATATTTTTTGTCGTTATAACATGATCACCCGGCTTCAAAAGTTGCATAACCGCTGTCACAGCGGCTACCCCAGATGAAAAAGCGAATCCATATTTCCCGCTTTCAAGCCTTGCGATGTTTTCTTCAAGCATTTTACGATTTGGATTTTGCGTTCGCGAGTAAACATACGGAGCATCCCTATCCTCAAACTTTCTCGCATAAGTTGTTGCAAGATAAATTGGCGGTATAACCGAAAAAGATTCTTTATCTGGCTTCTGCCCAAAATGAATTGCATCCGTCGAGAATCCCATTTTTATCACCCCAGTTTATTGTAAATAAAAAGGGCAGGCAAAATTTTTGCCTGCCCTTTAATTTGCAAACTTAACGACTATTGTTTACTCCTCAACTCATCCGCTTTCTTAAAAGCCTGTTCAGCTTTTTCAACTTCTCCAAGGTTTGCGTAAATCTTCCCGATAAGCTCCCAAATGAAAACATCATTAGGATCAATTTCAGTCAACCTTTCAAGATATGGAAGCGCCTGCCTAAATTTATCCTTTGACATCGCTTCATATTTCGCTTGCTCTTCAAGATTCTGCCTTAAAGCAAGATCCTCCGCCTGTTGTTTTAACTTAACTCCCCAGTTAACATAAGCAGCCCCAAGGTTATAAACTGCCTCTTTATAATTCGGGTCAAGATCAACCGCAGCTTTGAATTCCCTTATAGCGTCTTCAAACTGCTCCGCTCTAAGAAGAAGGACACCATAATTGTAATGGAAATATTTGTTTCCTGGCTGAGCCTCAACCGATGCACGAAAAGCTTCAAGCGCTTCATCGCTACGCCCGGCGTTTATGTAAGCATTTGACAAGAAAGCGAGCGTCTCCTCATCTGAAGGAGTAAGATTTCTAACCTTATTAAAAACTTCAATTGCTTTATCATACCACTCTCTTGCTGCATAAAACTCAGTTGAATCAAGCGCAACCGTCACTCCACCACTTTCATACTTTTCTCCCTTGAAATAGATCGCTTTAACGGCTTCATTTTCAAATTCAATTGTCAGCCCATATTTTGAATAAACCCACTTCTCTGGCTGAGGTTGCTGAGGTGCTGGTTTAACCGGCTTCCTACCTTTTACTGGCTCCTGAACTTTAGGCTTAACAACTGAATCAGGTGTCCCAAAACTCGACTGAACTTCACTTTTAGACATCCCAACCCTTATATCGCGCTTATTTGAGGGATCCTCAAACTTAAATGTATGACGCGAAGCGTAATCATAGTAAATTTTTCCAAGCATCTTCATCGCATCAACATCCTGTCCATTGGAAAGTTCAATCGCTTTCTTGAGTGGATCAACCGCTGGGTCAATATCTCCCTTCGCAAGATAACTATAGGCAAGGTTTTTGTAAGCTGCTGCGCTGTCAGGAATTATCTCGGTGCAAGTTTTAAAAGACTCAATCGCCTTGTCAATGTAAACAACTGAATCACGATTATTGCTAAACCTCGTGAAATAAGCTACACCAGCGTTAAAGTTATCAACCCAATATTTGAGCTTGTAATTGTTAATATCTTTTTCAAATCGATTTGAAACCTCAAGCGACTTGTTGAACGCCTCGATCATTCCCTTATAATTCTTCTGTTCACCTCTAACATAACCAAGCAAAAACCAAGCTTCATCATTTTTAGGATTATTCTCAACTTCTTTCAAAAGCTGCTTTTCAGCATTTACCCAATCCTGCCTCTGCATGTAAACCTTTGCCCCTGTAACCTCAGGACTTGCACATTGAAATCCCGTGGTTGAAATGTAGATTAAAATGCCAATGAGCCCAAATAAAAACAAAACTGATTTTGTTTTGGACATGTTGCTTCATTTATGAATTAATTTTTAAAAAGTTTTCCCTTAAATATACCAAAAAATGCGAGATTTTTCAAAAATTTAAAACCCCAAAACAAAATCAAACCAAAATTTCTACTTCAAAGCTTCGCTTATCATTTTAAGTAGCTTGTTTATATCAAACGGTTTCTCAACGAAACCAGCTACTCCTTCGACTTCCTCTTTCTCTGATTCAGTAATATACCCCGTGGAAATTATCACTTTCACATTTGGATCTATCAAGAGAAGCTGTGAAAGCGTCTCTTTACCGCTCATCTTCGGCATATTAAGATCAAGAATGACAAGATCAATTTCACCTTTGTGCTCTCTATAAATGTTCAACCCTTCAATCCCATCGCCAGCAGTATAAACTTTAAATCCCTCAGCCTCAAGCAACTCTTTCCCAGCAAACCTTATATCTTCCTCATCATCAATCAAAAGTAAAGTCCCAGTTTTTTTCACTTTTACTTCTTCTTTCTTTCTTGCTTCATCTTTTTCTTTTCTTTCTTTATATGCAGGGATATATACTGAAAATTTTGTTCCCTTTCCAACCTCGCTATAAACTTTTATAAATCCATCATACGATTTTACAATTCCATAAACAGTTGAGAGCCCAAGCCCCGTTCCTTTCCCAGGGGGTTTAGTTGTGAAGAATGGCTCAAAAATCCTTCGTTTCACTTCCTCCGTCATACCAATACCAGTGTCAATTACATGCATAACCAAATATTCAACATCAGACTTTCCATTAAGTCCATCTCCAACCCTATTCTCAGTTCTAAAAATTAACTTACCTCCCTCGGGCATTGCATCTCTTGCATTTATAGCAAGATTGAGAATAACTTGTTGAACTTGCGCCTCTTCCCCAAGTATTATGTGATTCTCTGCATTGAAGTGCGTTTCTATTTCAATGTTTCTCGGGAAAGTCTCTCTAAATACCTTCACTGAATCCTCAATCAAGCGATGTATATCAATAGGTCTCATTTCCCCGGTTGGCTTCTTTCGTGAAAACGTGAGAAGTCGTCTTGCAAGCTCAGCCCCTCGCAAAGCCGTTGTCTCAATTGTATCAATCCACTTTGCATATTCAGAATCCTTCACCTTCATTTTAAGAAGTTGAGCAGCGCCAATTACAATTTGTAAAATATTATTAAAATCGTGAGCGATGCCACCTGCAAGCGTGCCAAGGGCTTCAAGTTTTTGCGCTTGCTGAAGAGCTTCCCTTCTCTTAATTTCCTCCGTCACATCTATTATCATCCCCTGAGCTGCAGGCTTACCCTCATACTCAACTCGCTTTGTATAACCTTCAATAAAAATAACTTGCCCATCTTTTCTCAAACCCCTTGCACTCCACTTATTCACCTCAAATTCACCCTTTAATCTCTTCCTAAGTTGCTGATTTAATCTTTCCCTATCTTCAGGATGAATTAATATAGGGTAATCTTTCAAATTTAATATTTCATCTTTGCTATATCCGAAAATCTCACAGAACTTATCATTGACATATTTAAACCCCGAAGTATCCATCAAATAAGCTCCAAAAAATGGATTTTCAACAATTGACCTGTATTTTTCTTCGGACTTCAAAAGCTCCATTGTCCTCTTCTCAATTTCAAACTCCAAATGCTCAGAAAACTTGAAATTCAAAAACAAAACAAGAATAAAACTTATCAAAACTCCAATTGAAGCTAAAGCAATTCCTCCTAAAGCTGACCCCGGCAAAACATCAAAAATTTTAAAATCATCGAGAAAATGATAATCGATTATAAAAATTTTATCCGAATTGAATTGTAATGGCACCACTGAGACGTTTAAAATAGTCCGCCTCGAATTTTTATAAACCCTCTCGCGAAAGTTACCAAGCTTAACCAAATCCTCAGTTTTTATATTTAATGGTGAATCTATTTGTGATTTTAAAAATCTGATAAAATTGTCACCAAGGACTTTTGTATCGTCAGCAGAGATTATCCTTAGCTGTGAATCAAGAAATAGAATCCTTGAACTTCCCTCAGTAACTTTCTTCAAATTACCACGCAAATTTTCAAAATTAAATTCTACCCCTATTCCCCCTAAAAAATTACCGTCCTTATCAAAGTATGGATACAAAATAAACGAATGAGAGCCACTTTTATCATTTAAAATTGGTGTCGCTACAAATTCTCCCCTCACAAATTTCTTCGGTAAAGTGAGCTCCACAACCCCAGGGTAAGAGTAATAAATTTTGCCCTCCTTATCGAAGAAAAATATATTTGATACAATCTCAGCGTATCTTTCCTTTAAACTTTTTGCGGTATCTTTCACCTTTTCACTGCTTAAACCTCTTTCAGCAATGAAACTAATTCTTAAAATTAAACTTTCGAGCTCCCTCTCGGTCTGTCGTGCAAAAACTTTTATTACATCAAAATCCTTTGAAACTCTGCTTGCAAAAACTTGATCCTGCAAATCAAAATATACACCGGTTGCAAGCGTTCCAAATAAAATCACCGTAACCCCCGCAAGAACTAACATTATAGTTAGCCGTTTCACAATTCCAGATTTTAATACGGCGATATATCTCGACCTATACTTATCAAGTAATAATGGCAGGTGGGAAATTAAAATATGAAGTATGTTAAATGTTAAGAATCCTGATACAAGAGCCCCAGCTACTTCCGTGGCAAAATAAGTTTTATCAAGTATTGAGTTGGGAAGATTTGAATTCAATAACCACAGCCATAAAATTGGCTCGATAAGGTAATAAAGAGACGCTACCCTAATCCATCTACTTCTACGAGGTGCTTTTTCACACACACCCTTATTCATCATCATTATATCCCCGAGAAGGAAATACGAAATAAAAAATTGCAACTGAATGAAGATATAAAGAACATCATTAAAGAGATAAAGATCACCTTCGTAAGCCTGTGTCAAAAAATAGGGCAACATCAAAACAACAAAAATGAACACAATTATCAAAATTCTTTTAAAAGTAGAACTTAAACTTAAATCCCCAAGTCCTGTGAACCTCACAAAGAAATTACGCAATGAAACAACCCCAGAGGCAAAGAAAACACCAGCGGAAATGTAAATCGCTTGTAGAAAAATAAGTTCAGTGCTTACTATGACCCCAAATCTCGCTGTTATGTAAAAAGATTCATATACAGCTATGAAGTAAAAAACTAAGGAAAAGAAAAGAAGTGAAGACCCAGTCCTTCTACCGGTCTCAGATGCGAATTTATAAGCAAGGATTGTAATAGAAAGAACGGGCAAAAGAACATAAAAAAACTCAAATATCCCACCTATAACATTTAAGCCATAATTTCCCATAAAATTTCTTTGTTAAATTTCAATCATCACTATACTGAAGGTACCCAATGCCACAACATTTAAAAATTACTTATTTTGTCCCTGCGGAACAGTAGCTGGTTGAGATTGAGTAGGTTGAGCCGCAGGAACACTAACTGGAGGGACTGATTTAGCCCTCTGTTGAATTACGCTCTCCCGGACACTTTCAGGAGTTTTTCCGGGGAGAAAGAAAAGATTGATCACAATAGCAAGAAGAAGAAAGATCGCACCCAACGTAATAGTTGCCTTGCTTAAAAAATCAGCGGTTCTCCTAATACCAAAAACAGTTCCAAATCCTGCGCCACCGAAAGCCCCAGCAAGACCTCCACCTCTACCTGCCTGAAGCAAAACCGCAATGATCAAGAGAATCGCAATTATCACCTCAATAGCAACAAGAACACTATACATATTCAAACACTTTTCAAAATTTGTTTTTCGAAATTACAGGTGGAAAAATTTAACAATAAATTTGATTAAAACCAAATAAAAAACCCCTTGCCCTCCAAGAATAACCTGGAAAGCAAGGGGTTTGATAAAACCAAGGTAATTTTTACATCACTTCATAAGTATCGCTTTCCTCGTCATTGTAAACTCTCTCCCATCCTCAAGCGATCTTGCATACATCGTATAGAAATAGACGCCAGAGCCAACAGGATTACCCTGCTCATCCCTTCCATCCCATTTTACACTCTTCCTTCCAGGATCAAGATTTGCTTCAACCAATGTCCTAACTTTTTGACCAAGAACATTCCAAACAATTATCTTAACACTTGAATACTCAGGGATATCAAACCTTATCTCCGTCCCTGGGTTAAATGGATTTGGATAGTTCTGATAAAGCATATAATCAAGTGGAACTACATCACTAAATTGGGAAACATCGTATAACAAATCAGCACCTAAATTCGCAACGCTTGCTATAACCTTAGGTTCAGCACTTAAAAATTGTTCCACCGTAACATTTGGTACTACTATTGTAAGTAAAACACTTTCTCCTGTTTTTATATACTTTCCACCATCAGCGTAAACAAGAATTACAATTTTGTTAAATTCATTTCTCTTCCAATCAACGGACAATCCATTGGCATCGGGCATCTTCCATACATCAATCTTTCCAGGTAGAACTGAAGATGTCAACTCTATCTGTAATCCTCTTAACAAAGCCTCATTATTTTCAAGTTTAACTCTTACTTTGCTTGTCTTTGTACCCGGATTAAATACCTCAAACTTTAAAATTCCATTAGCATTTACCTTTTTACCGCCTTCATCAAACTTCGCAAGAACTGCACCACTGCCAAAACCTTTGTCATTAACTTTAAACACAGGAGAACCCGCAATTGCACTTATTGCATAGCTTGGCCATACACCACTTACCACCGCATCCTCTAATGTTGCAAGATCCATAAGATCAAGAGTTCCATCCCCACCATTAACATCAGCAGCTGTTCTATCTGCATTATCTGGGTTTTGATTATCATATTGGAGCGGAGATTCACCATTTGTTGATTCATAAAAATATCTATCTTGCGTGCCATCACTATTTGCATCTCTAAATTGATAGCTACTTTGCGGATCATTTACGATTACATTGCCATAATTTCCAACCACCACATCTGCAAGTCCAGTTACATCAGCAACATTAACAGAGTTATCCCAGTTTATATCCCCATATTTACGATCTTTAGAATACCCAGCTGGTGTAAATGTTGGTGAAGAAGTTGGCGGTGTAAATGTCGTCGCTGTGATATTTATTGTCGCAGGATTTAAGGTAGGCGTAACTGTGCTCGGAGTACCCCCGCCACCTGGATAGTTTCTTATAACTGCTGAAGCACTGATCAAAGTAAGGCTATATGAACCGTTGGATAAAGATGGCAATGTAACGGCAAGAACACTTGAGTTATAGCCTGGCTGAAACATTCGCGACTTTGTTCTGCCAGAAACCAGAACGCTAATAGTATCGGGATCGGAGGCATTAGCAGATCTCTTATTTTTTGAAATGCTAAAATTTGAAGATAAACTATTGGGATATAAAGTGACACCAGCAGTATCTATATTCATAGCAGCAGGATACATTATATTAACTTGAAAAGACCAAACACCATAAGTATTAGGAGCATACTTGTTCTCTAAAACAACGAAAACCTTTTGATCAGTGACACCCGCATCAATTTCAATACTTGATTGATGCCAACCTATTCTCACTTGTGAGAAAGATAACCCTGCAAAAATAAAAATTAAAAAAGCAGTTAAGATCAATTTTCTCATGGCTACCTCTCAACTGTTTTTTTAATTTATTTTCGGTTCTTTCAATGGAAATATAATAAAATTAGTCCACACTGTCAAGAGTAACTTGGCTAAATTAGAAAACCTTAATAAATTTTTGATTTTGGCTTCACTTAAATTTTGCAAATATTAAACATCCTAAGTGTGATGCAAATCACATTGGGAAGAAGGTGCGGAGGGTGAGGGACTCGAACCCCCAAGGGCGCGAAGCCCAGCGGTTTTCAAGACCGCCGCCTTACCAATTAGGCTAACCCTCCATTTTTCCTATATAAATTTATAAAATTTCACCAATAAAATCAATTTTCAACAAAATCCATTCCAAACCCAGCAAAACTCATCCCTAAAAAATTTATCGTAACCCATCTATGCCTGCACACTTGACTTTTAAGCAATACTTTTTTATCTTAAATCAAAACCAAAAAAGAGGATTGGAAAGCAATGAAAATAATGAATTTCTTTTTCATTCTAATTACTGGGGTATGGGTTTCATTTTTAATTCAGGGATGTGCATCGACAGCTGAACAAGAAGATATTTACGGGGGTGTGGTGGAGGAAGCAACAGAAGGTGTTGATACATCGTATGTAACTACCCTATCCGAGGAAAATAAGTCTTTAAGGGAACAAATTGCTAAACTGCAGGATCAAAATGCCAAGCTTCAAAGTGAAAAGAATGAATTAGAAAAAAACTTGCGCTCGCTTCAAGAAAGCAATACACAATTAACAGCTAAAATTTCTGAACTGGGACAACAACTTGAAGCAGAGAAACAAAAAAACCGCGATCTTTCAGCAAAACTTGCACAATATGAAGCATTGCCACAGCCAGGCGCAAGCGAGATGGAATTAAGAAATGAAATTGCAAAGCGCGACAGTGAAATCACGGAATATAAAAAGCAAATAAGAGACTTACAGGCAAAACTTGCAGAACTTGAAACAAAAGTTGCAACGAAACCCACCGAAACTCCACCAGCTACAGTTGGCGGAGAAGTTAAATTAGCTTACCCTGGAATTACACCTGAAACGCCCAAAATTGAGATAACAGAAAAACAGTTTAGAAACTATTATAACCTCGCTCTTAGAGAATTCAAAAATCGCCGATATAAAACATCCATTGCTTACTTTGATACATTATTACGAAGCAGTGTTGAAACAAATTTAAAGATAAACGTAGCTTATTGGCTCGGTGAAAACTACTTTGCGTTAAAACAATATGAAAAAGCGATTGAATACTTCAACTATGTCGCACAGACGAAGTCAGCCAAAGCCCCGGATGCTTTATACATGCTTGGGAGATGCTATGCAGCGCTCGGAAAGATTAAGGAAGCGAAGGAATATATGAGCCGAGTAATAAAAGAATATCCAAAAAGCCCGGTCGCCAAAAAAGCCAAAGACAGATTAGAGAGACTATGAAACTTAAATTCACATTTTTGCTAACTTTAATTTTACTTGCCCTCTCCTCATGCACAAAAGAGCAAGAGAGTCAAATTCTGCCTTACATCAATATTACGGTTGATAACCAATCTTTTAAGATGGACTCGGTTATAGCGGTGTATGATGATTCAGCGAAGGTTATGAGTTTGCTTGGGACAAGATACAGCGGTGGGAAACCTGCAAATACTATCGCAATTGGGTTCAAATTTTCAACCGGAACACAGGCACCACAAACATACGACGCTACAAAAACGCCCATCGAAATGATGGCTATTTACATTGACTCTGCGAATATTGTCTATTCGACTGCCACCGTTGATTCGCTCCAAAATCCAGCGAACCCAATAGGCACAGGGATTTTAAACCTTACTTCACACAACTTATCACTTCACACCATCGCTGGAAATTTTGAACTTAGACCTAAGGAAATAGACCCAGAAACATGGCAACCGAAAACGAAGGTAATTCAGATAAGTGGTTCATTTCAAACATACTATGTTTTTCTTACAAGAGGCTATACTCCCCCAATACCTATGAAAGTTTTACCTATGTTGCACAACAGTTCAGTTAAGTGATTCTGATACTTCTGTTATCTGTGCATTGCATCGAGGGCATTTATATGAAGCGGTTTTGCGTCGGGATTTAACAATTAAAGGATAACCACACTCAGGACAAGGCTTATTTACCGGTTTATCCCAAAGTATAAAATCGCAATTCGGATAATTTGAACAAGCGTAGAAAATTCTCTTTCGCTTACTTTTTCTTTCAACAAGTTCTCCAATCCCACATTCAGGACATTTTATCCCTGTTGTTATTGATTCAGTATATCTGCACGACGGATAATTTTCGCACCCATAAAATTTACCAAATTTCCCACGCCTCAAAATCAATCTTCCACCACATTGAGGACAAATCCTTGTCTCTTCAATTACTCCATTTTGAGGAAAAGCCAGTGTATTTTTACAACTTAGATTTGAACAAGCAAGATATTTACCATCCCTATCAACTTTGACGACCATCTTAGAACCACACCTATCGCAAACTATGTCAGTTTCCTCTTGGATTAACTCTCTTATCTCATCCTTCTTTTCTTCAAGTTCTCTTAAATGTTTATCAAACGGTTTGAAAAATGAATCAACGACCTCAAAATATCCTTTCCTTCCAGAAGCTATCTCATCTAAATCTTCTTCCATTCTTGCTGTAAACTTATAATCAACGACATCGGGAAATTTAGCGGTAAGGATTTTATTCACAGCGAAGCCGAGATCAGTTGGAACAAGTTTCCTATCCTGCAATTCAACATATCCACGCTCAAGAATTGTGCTAACTATAGTAGCATAAGTACTCGGTCTTCCAATGCCTCTTGCTTCAAGTTCTTTAACAAGTGATGCTTCAGTATACCTTGCCGGCGGTTTTGTAAAATGTTGTTCGGGAATAAGATTTGTAAGATTTAAAACTTCACCGACATTTATCTTAACAGGTATCTTAACTTCCTTTTCTTCTTTCTCTTCCGACTCAATCTTTGTTTCCTCATAAATTTGCATGTAACCATTAAACTTGACTGTCGAACCAGTTGCCCTGAAAAGATAATTATCTGCCGTTATATCAACAACTGTTTGCTCAAGCACCGCTGAAGACATTTGACAAGCAACAAACCTATTCCAAATCAACTCGTAAAGAGCGAACAGATCCTCACTGAGATATTTTTTAACAACTCTTGGTTCATACTTCATATAAGTTGGTCTTATTGCCTCGTGAGCATCTTGGCTTACCTTCGACTTTTTGAAAACTCTTGGAGTCTGAGGTAAGTACTCTTTCCCATAATTGTTATAAATGTACTCTCTTACAGCGCTTACCGCTTCATTGCTTAACCTTGTTGAATCGGTTCTCATATATGTTATCAATCCAACTCTTCCTTCATCACCAAGTTCAACTCCTTCATAGAGTTGTTGAGCAAGCATCATTGTTTTTTTCGGTGAAAAACGGAGTTTATTGCTCGCTTCTTGTTGGAGCGTGCTTGTGATAAATGGTGGGGGCGGATTTCGTAAAATTTCCTTTTTCCTAATATCTGAAATTACAAAATTCTTACCCCTTAAGTCATCTAAAATTCTTTCTGCTGTCTCTTTATTGGGAATCTTGGGGTCTTCACCGTTTAGCTTAAATAATTTTGCCTTTAAAATTTCCCCCCCTCGAGTTTGAAACTCCGCTTCAATCGTCCAATATTCTTCGGGTTTGAAATTTCTTATTTCCTCCTCGCGTTCACAAACCAAACGAAGTGCAACCGATTGCACTCTTCCAGCAGATAAAGAAATTTTATCGTTCACAACCTTTTTTAAAAACGGGCTAATTCTATAACCGACAATCCTATCAAGAACGCGCCTAGCCTGCTGAGCTTCAACGAGGTTCATATCAATATCGCGGGGATTTTGCATCCCTTTTTCAATTCCGTTCTTGGTTATCTCAGTGAAGAGGACACGTTTTACATTAGGGTTTACATCTTCGATTTCTGTTTTTATATGCCACGCAATTGCTTCACCTTCTCTATCTGGGTCAGTTGCAATGATGACTTTGTTTACCTTGCTTGCAAGGTCCTTCAACTTCTTGAGAATTTCTTTTTTCCCGCTTATCACCACATATCTGGGTTTATATCCTTTGTCAATATCTATCCCAAGTCTCGATTCATCCCTTGGTTTTTGGGGAAGGTCTTTAACATGACCAACAGATGCCTCAACTATAAACTCACCCCCAAGATACTTACCAATAGTTTTTGCTTTGGCTGGGGATTCAACTATAACAAGACCTTTCGCCTGAGAACTTTTAGGCATCCTGAAAAACATCCTTTGTTTTTAACAAAAAAGCGACGGTTGAAACAACCGCCGCTTATATTAACATCTCTTTACTTCCAAAAGTTAACTTTTTTAAAGTGATTCCGCCTTCTTCTCTAAAATTTGAGCTTTCTCCTTCTCTTCTTCGACTTTTTCAAATTCCTTCACACCTTCCTTAGGCATCACTCTAACATCACGGTAATCCTTCTTATCATTTCTAAATCCAGTACCAGCTGGGATCAACTGTCCAACGACAACATTTTCTTTCAAACCACGCAAGTAGTCAACTTTTGCCTCTATAGCTGCATCCGTCAAAACACGAGTTGTCTCTTGGAATGAAGCAGCTGAAATCCAGCTTTCCGATGTAAGAGCAGCGCTCGTTATACCAAGCAGTATAGGCTCAAACTCTGCACCTTTCGCAGGACGATATTCGGCTGGCTTTTTCTTTTTCCTCTTTAAGTTCTCATTCTCCCTTTCAACCTCATTTCTCGATTTTAATTGTCCAACCTTAAACTTCGAATCACCTTTGCTTGTTATAACCACCATACCTCTAATTCTGTCGTTTTCTTCATCAACGACATCTTTATCAACAATGTCTCTTTCAAGAAACTTAGTGTCGCCAGGATTCGTAATCTTAACCTTCCTCATCATCTGCCTTACAATGACCTCTATATGCTTGTCATTTATCTCAACGCCTTCATTTCTGTAAACATCCTGAATCTCATTAACGAGATATTGTTGCACTGCATTAAGACCTTTTATACTCAAAATTTTATGCGGGTCAATTGGACCGTCTGTTAACCTATCGCCAGCATAAACGCGATCGCCATCCTCAACAAGCAAGTGCTTTGTCTGCGGTATCTGATATTCTTTCTTAAACTGACCATCATCGCTTGTTATCCTAACAATGTAATAGTTCTTCTCAGCTCTTACGCTTACAACGCCATCAATTTCAGCGAGTTCAGCTGGATTATTGGGGGTTCTGGCTTCAAAAAGATTCACAACTTTTGGCAAACCACCCGTTATGTCTCTTATCTTAGCCTGCTCCCTTGGAATCTTTGCTATGATATCCCCAGCTTTGATATTTACGCCATCGTTAAGGTTTTCATCCACAAGTGCTCTTACTGGGATTGGTTGATAATATTCCTCGCCTTCTGGAGTGGTGATTTTAATTTTTGGAACCTTGGTTTTGTCTTTAGCTTCAATTATAACCCTCTGCATATGTCCTGTTGTTTCATCAGCTTCCTCACGATATGTAACATCAGGAATGAAATCGATAAGTTCAACTCGTCCAGATTTTTCTGCAAGTATAAGCGAATTATATGGGTCAGTTTCATAAAGTTCAGCACCTTTCTCAACAAATTGACCATCTCTCACTTTCAAATCAGAAGCGTATGGTACCGCATACTTTCTAGCAATCCCACTTTTTTCATCTTCAATAAGTAAATATCCATGCCTGGAAATGACACGCAAGACAGTTTCATGCTCATATTCGTCCATCTTCTCATATTCGATATACTTGATGTTTACAAATCTGACCTTTCCACTATTCTTAGCTAAGATCTTTGAAGATCTATAACCTGCACCAGCTACGCTACCACCTGTATGGAAAGTTCTAAGCGTAAGCTGTGTTCCAGGCTCACCTATTGATTGAGCTGCGATTATTCCAACAGCCTCACCAACTTCAACCATCCTTCCAGTAGCGAGATTTCTACCGTAACATTTCACGCACACTCCATATTTGGATTCGCATGTGAGAACGGAACGAACTTCAACTTCATCAATTCCAGCTTCTTCAATCTTTTGAGCAAGTTCCTCGGTGATTTCATGACCAGATTCGACGATAATTTCACCCGTGATGGGATGATAAATATCATGCAAAGCAACTCTTCCAACGATTCTGTCTGCAAGTGACACCATAACCTCTTCTCCACCCTCCTCTTTGAGGGCCGTCATAGTAATTCCTCTAACTGTACCGCAATCTTCTTCCGTCACGACGACATCTTGAGCTACATCAACGAGACGTCTTGTAAGATAACCAGCATCGGATGTTTTCAAAGCTGTATCAGCGAGACCTTTTCTTGCACCGTGAGTTGAAAGGAAGTATTCCCAAATTGAAAGACCTTCACGGAAGTTGGAAAGAATGGGGTGCTCGATCATTTCATAAGGCTGTCCTGTCATACCTTTCTGAGGCTTCTGCATCAATCCGCGCATTCCGCCAAGCTGCCTTATCTGATCCTTCGAACCACGCGCACCTGAATCAAGCATGACGAAAAGCGGGTTAAATCCTTGATTTATTTTCGAAAGCTTCTCAAACAAAACCTTCGCAACTTTTTCAGTCGCGGCTGACCATTCGTCGATAACTTTGTTGTATCTTTCTGTATCGGTAATTTCTCCAGCAAGGTGATCCCTATGATGAATATCAACCCTCCTCTGATATTCAGCTATTATCTGCTCCTTTTCCTCTGGAACAATCACATCTGGAATGCCGATTGAAATTCCCGACTTTGTCGCATAATAAAATCCCATATCCTTCATTTCATCAAGAAACTCGGCAGTTATAACATTTCCAAACTTATTGTAAATTTTCGCTATCAAGTTTGTAAGTTTCTTCTTTGTCAAAACCTCGTTTATAAACCCAATCCCTTTCGGAACTATTTGATTGAAGATAACTCTACCCGTTGTGGTTTCGACAAGCTCATATTTACCTGTTTCCTGATTTAAAATTCTAACTTTGATCTTCGCATGGAGCCCAAGTTTTCCACTATTATGCGCAATTATAACCTCTTCAGGAGAAGAGAAAGTTTTACCTTCACCTGGTTCCCCAGCTCGTTCTTTCGTCAGATAATAGAGACCAAGCACAATATCCTGCGTTGCAATTGTAATCGGTTTACCATCAGCTGGCTTAAGCAGGTTATGGCTTGAAAGCATCAATATCCTTGCTTCGAGTTGAGCTTCGTAAGAAAGCGGGACGTGAACCGCCATTTGGTCGCCGTCGAAATCAGCGTTGAAAGCAACACAAACAAGCGGATGTAATTGAATTGCTTTTGCGTCTGTTAAAACTGGTTGAAATGCCTGAATTCCAAGACGGTGCAAAGTCGGCGCACGATTCAAAAGAACTGGATGACCTTCAACAACTTTCTCCAAAATTTCCCAAATAATTGGATCTTTCCTTTCAATTATTTTCTTAGCAGTGCGAGCAGCCTTCGCATAACCACGCTCCATTAACTTGCGAATCAAAAATGGTTTGAATAACTCAACCGCCATATCCTTGGGCAATCCACACTGATGAAGCTTTAACTCAGGTCCAACAACTATAACAGAACGACCCGAGTAATCAACCCTCTTACCAAGTAAATTCTGTCTGAATCTACCCTGTTTACCCTTCAAAATGTCAGATAAAGATTTAAGAGGTCTATTAGTGTCCGCCTTTACCGCGTTCACACGTCTCGAATTATCAAGCAACGCATCAACCGCCTCTTGAAGCATTCGTTTCTCGTTCCTGAGAATTATTTCAGGCGCTTTTATCTCCTTTAACCTCTTCAACCTGTTGTTTCTGATTATAACTCTGCGATAAAGGTCATTCAAATCACTTGTAGCGAACCTACCTCCTTCAAGAGGAACAAGTGGTCTCAATTCTGGTGGGATAACTGGTATTATCGTCAAAACCATCCACTCAGGCTTATTGATAAACTCTTCCTTACCTTTCACAACTACTTTCTGATTAAAAGCCTCAACTACTTTTAAACGCTTTAAAATTTCATACTTCTTTTGCTCAGAAGTTTCCTGAGCGAGCTGAGCCTTCAACTCGTTTGATAATTCTTCAATATCAATGTTTCTCAAAAGATCTCTTATCGCTTCACCACCCATCTTTGCAATAAACTTATCAGGATGATCATCTGGCAATTTATCGTTATCAGGAAACTTCTCAAGTATTTCCTGATATTGTTCCTCTGTGATCAAATCTTTCTCTTTTAATCCCGTCTTTCCAGGCTTTATCACAACATATGACTCGTAATAAACTATTTTCTCAAGGTCCTTGGTTGACATCCCAAGCAATGAACCAATCTTGCTCGGAACAGATCTCAAATACCATATATGCACAACTGGAACAGCAAGTTCAATATGCCCCATTCTTTCACGCCTTACACTTCTCTGCGTAACCTCAACGCCACATCTATCGCATACAACACCACGATACCTTATCCTCTTGTATTTTCCACAATGACATTCCCAATCTTTTACAGGTCCGAATATCTTTTCACAGAAAAGACCATCTCTTTCGGGTTTATATGTTCTGTAATTTATCGTCTCAGGCTTTGTAACCTCACCACGAGACCACTGTAATATCGTGTCAGGGCTAGCTAATTTAATTGAAACTTTTGAAATCTGCTTTTTCCGTAAAAGTCCTTCTTTTAAAACCTGCAGTTTTTCCATTTTTAAAAACCTCCTGAGAAAATTTATTTTTTATTCGATTCTCACATCAAGACCAAGACCCTGAAGCTCACGAACGAGAACATTGAACGATTCAGGTATCCCAGGCTCTGGCAAATTATCACCTTTTACAATTGCTTCGTATGCCTTTGAGCGACCTTGGATATCATCGGATTTATAAGTTAACATTTCTTGCAATGTATAAGCTGCACCATAAGCCTCGAGAGCCCATACCTCCATCTCTCCAAGTCGCTGTCCACCAAATTGTGCTTTTCCGCCCAATGGTTGTTGAGTAATAAGTGAGTAAGGTCCAATTGATCTTGCGTGAATCTTGTCTTCAACCATATGGATGAGTTTCATCATGTAAATATATCCAACTGTAACTTCCTGATCAAATGGCTCACCTGTTCTTCCGTCATAAAGCCTTATTTTTCCAGTTTCGGGCAAACCTGCTTTCCTTAACTCTTCTTGAATATCTTCCCAAGTTGCCCCGTCAAATATCGGGCTTGCATATTTAACACCAAGCTTCTTAGCAGCCCAACCAAGAGCCGTTTCAAATAACTGTCCCAAATTCATTCTTGAAGGAACGCCCAATGGATTTAACACTATATCAACTGGAGTTCCATCTGGAAGGAAAGGCATATCTTCAACAGGTGCAACTTTCGCTATAACACCTTTGTTTCCATGGCGACCTGCCATCTTATCCCCAACTTGCAATTTCCTCTTCTTCGCGACATAAACTCGCGCAAGCTGCACAACCCCAGGCTGAAGTTCGTCAACTTGAACTTTATATCTTTCAATCTTCGCCTGCGTCTCAATATCTTGCAGCTTCTTCAAATAATTTTCATAAAGTTGCTTCTTCAACATATTTTTCCTCGGGCTTTCGACCCATTCAGCATCGTAATCAAGGTCATCAAGCTCGTCGATGCGCGACTTAAATACCTCAGGCTTCAAGCTAACGCCACTTCTTATGACAACTTCACCTTTCTTATTTCTTATTCCAAGTGATGTTTCACCCTCGAGCAACAACCCAAGTTTTTCCGCAAGTTTTTCCTTTGTTTCAGCGATTAACTTCTTCCGCTTTCTCTCTATGCCATCCAAAAGTTTCTTTTCTTGCTTTTTCGACTCCGCATCTTTTTTCTTTCGCTGGAAAAGCTTCGTTGCTATAACAACTCCTTTCAAACCAGGACTCGCTCTCAAAGACGCATCTTTCACCTCACCAGCCTTTTCACCAAATATAGCCCTCAAAAGTTTTTCCTCTGGAGTTGGTTCGGTTTCCGCCTTCGGCGTTATCTTACCGATCAAAATATCCCCCTCTTTGACATAGGTTCCAACCTTAACTATTCCGTTCTCATCAAGGTCTTTGATCGCCTCCTCACTTACATTTGGAATTTCCCTTGTAAATTCCTCCTCACCACGGCGAGTGTCATGGACAGATAGCTCAAACTCTTCTATATGAACTGATGTGAAGGCATCTTCTGCTACCAGTTTTTCGCTCACAATAATAGCATCCTCAAAGTTATAACCTCTCCATGGCATGAAAGCAACAAGAACATTTCTACCAAGTGCAAGCTCACCGTGATCAATCGCAGGTCCATCAGCTAGAATATCTCCAGCCTTGACCCTTTGACCAACTTTCACAATTGGCTTTTGATTTATACAGGTATCTTGGTTTGACCTTGCGAATTTAGTTAACTTGTATTCAACCGTATATTTATCATCAAAGCTTAAAATCTCTTCAATGCTTCCCTTTTTATGATCATACTCAACTACAATCTTAGTTGCATCAACATATTTTACCACGCCATCACCTTCAGCTACTATTACCATCCTTGAATCGCGAGCAACCTTATCTTCAAACCCTGTTCCAACAAGTGGCGCTTCAGGCCTCAAAAGTGGAACTGCCTGCCTTTGCATGTTTGAACCCATAAGGGCGCGGTTTGCATCATCATGCTCAAGAAATGGAATAAGTGATGCTGAGACACTAACAATCTGATTCGGCGAAATGTCCATATATTGAACTTCTTCAGGAGATACAACGACGAAGTCTCCACCTTTCCTCGCTTTAATTTTATCAACAAGAAATCTCCCATTGGAATCAATTGGAGCGTTTGCCTGTGCAATTATAACTCTTTCCTCCTCATCCGCAGTTAAATATTCAACTTCATTCGTCACACGACCATTTTTCACCTTTCTATACGGTGTTTCAATAAAACCAAACTCATTTATTCTCGCGAAAACAGCAAGCGAAGCTATGAGACCAATATTTGGACCTTCTGGAGTCTCAATCGGGCACAACCTTCCGTATTGAGTATAGTGAACATCTCGGACCTCAATACCCGCTCTCTCCCTCGTTAATCCACCTGGACCAAGGGCACTGACCCTTCTCTTATGTGTGATTTCAGCCAGTGGATTTGTCTGATCCATAAATTGTGAAAGCTGGCTCGTTCCAAAGAATGCGTTTAAAGCGTTAGCTATTATCCTTGAATTGACAAGATCTTGTGGTGTAATTTTCTCCGCTTCTCTCAGATTTAAACGCTCTTTTATCGTTCGCCCCAACCTAGCGAAAGCAGCATTTAAAACTTGCGCAAGTTGTTCCGCAACCGTTCTAACTCTACGATTTCCAAGATGGTCAACATCATCTATTCTTTCTTTGCCACTTTGTAACTTAACTAGATACTTTATTATCGCAACAATATCATCTTTCGTTAAAGTTACCTCCGTCAACGGAACATTAAGATTAAGGCGTGAATTTATCTTGTATCTTCCAACTATGCTTAGATCATAACGCTTCGGGTTAAAGAACCACTTCTCAATTATACTTCTCGCCGTCTCCGCATCTTGTATTTCCCCGAGACGCAGCTGTTTATAAATATGTTCGACCGCATCCTTTTCCGACTTTATGGTATCTTTATCCATGGTCTTTAAAATTATATCCTTCATATCCGAATCCTCTTCTCTCCACACAAGCAACTCTTTTATGCCAGCGGCTCGAACTCTTTCAATATCATTAGCTGTGATCTCGGAATTTCTCGTAATAATTATCTCACCTGTCTTACGATCAAAAACATCTGTCGCGACTACTTTACCAACCAACTTCGAGACTGTTGAACTATTAACAGGTATTTCCTCTACGAGATCGAACAATTTTAAAATTTCTTCATCTGAAGAAAAACCAAGTGCCCTTAATAAAGTTGTCACATAAAACTTCCTTTTTCTGTCAATGTAAACATACATCATATCGGTAACATCAGTCGTAAACTCAATCCACGAACCTTTCAAAGGAATTATTTGCGCCTGATAAGTCTTTAAACCATTTGGAAAAACGGTCTCATCAAAGAAAACACCAGGGGATCTTTGAAGCTGATTTACAACAACCCTTTCAGCTCCGTTTATAATAAATGTTCCTCTTTCAGTCATATAAGGGAGATTTCCAAGGAAGACATCCTGTTCAATTGTCTCCACATAATCGGCATGACTCGGATCAAGCTTTGATGAAAGGCGCAATTTAGCTTTCAATGGCACAGCGTATGTTAACCCGCGCTCTTTGCATTCCTCTATTGTAAACTTTGGCTTATCGAGATAATATTCAATAAAATCAAGCACATAAATTTCCTTTGAATCCATTATCGGAAAGTTTGCTTTAAAAACAGCTTGTAACCCTTTGTTCTCTCTTTTGCTGGGTGGGACATCCTCCTGCAAAAACTCCTTATAAGATTTTAACTGGATTTCAAGCAGATCCGGATAGTCAATCACATTTTTAATCTTTCCAAACGATATTCTCCCCGTCGCTGTAATTTCTCTTTTCTTCGCCAATTTTCCCTCACTCCTTGAAATTTTAATTTTAAAAATTCTAAAAAGGCAACAAGCCGATAACCCTAAAAGTTCATCACTTTTAGGTGATTATCGGCTTGTAAATTTTAAAAGTTCCTGCTTCAAATTTTTAATTGAAAATAGAATTTATTTGAGTTGAACTTGTGCTCCGGCTTCTTCAAGTTCCTTTTTGATCTTTTCAGCTTCCTCCTTTGATACGCCTTCCTTAATTGGTTTCGGTGCGCTATCAACAAGGTCCTTTGCCTCTTTCAAACCGAGACCTGTAATTTGTCTGACGATTTTTATAACATTAAGTTTCTGAGCACCCGGATTCACAAGTATGACATCAAATTCAGTTTTCTCTTCTGCAGCAGGTTGCGCTGCTGCCGGTGCTGCTCCGGGAACTCCAGCTACAACAGGAGCTGCAACCGCTGCTGCTGAAACGCCAAATTTTTCCTCAAGGATTTTCTTTAGCTCAACAGCCTCAAGAAGTGTTAATTTCTCAATCCTTTCTACTATCTCTTCCACTATTGGTGATGGCATTTTCTCCTCGTGTTATTTTTTGTTTTTAAAAAATTACTTATGAACCTTTTTCTTCGAGCTTTTTAGCAATTGCATCGATTACAAGAACAAGCTCAGACAAAACAGCATTCAATGTCCAAACAATACCACTTGCTGGCGCTATCACGCTTCCAATTATCCCAGCAATAATATCGGACTTCGAAGGCAAATTTGCAAGTTCATCAAGCTTAGAACCATCGTAAACCTGTCCTTCAATAAAAATTGCCTTAACAGATGGCTTTTCAATTTTACCCTTTATCTTCTTTATCAACCTAACAGGGGTAATCGGATCATCATACCCAAACGCAACCGCAGTCGGACCTTCAAGGTATTTAAACAACCCATCGTATCCACCAACATTTTGCATGGCTATCTTTAACAGTGTATTCTTCACCACTTTATAATCAACGCCAGCACTTTTTAACTCCCTTCTCAACTCATTTACTTCAGCAACCGTCATCCTTGTAAAATCAGCAAGGACAAGTCCCTTCGATTTAGAAATTTTTTCGCTTATCTCCTCAATTATTTTACTCTTCTCTTCCTTTTTCATTCTGACCTCGAAAATTTTTTAAGTATAAAAATATCTCCTGTTTAAAGAGTGCGTTTCTCTTCTTCCAGAGATGTTGGCTTAGAAGCAACCCATTTATGATAAATTCATAACTGAATTCTTATCAACCTTTATCCCTGGGCCCATTGTGCTTGAAAGCGTAATATTCTTCACATACTGGCCCTTAACAGATGCTGGTCTTAATTTAATTATTGTCGAGAGCAAAGTTTTTATATTCTCATATAACTTCTCATTTTCAAAAGAAACTTTTCCAACAGACACATGTATATTTCCCGCCTTATCAACCCTAAATTCAACTCTACCAGCTTTCGCTTCTTTAACAGCTTTAGCTACATCGTTTGTAACGGTTCCGCTCTTGGGATTTGGCATCAATCCACGCGGTCCAAGAATTTTACCAAGCTTTCCAACTTCACCCATAACTTCAGGCGTTGCAATTATAACATCAACATCCGTCCATCCTTCCTTTATCTTATTTATATACTCGTCAAATCCAACATAATCAGCTCCAGCCTCAATAGCCTCCTTTTCCTTGTCAGGTTGCTTTGTTAAAACCAAAACGCGAACTTTTTTCCCTGTCCCATAAGGCAAAACAACAGTCCCACGAACAATTTGATCAGCATGCCTTGGGTCAACCCCAAGACGAATTGCTATATCCACTGTTTCATCAAATTTGGCAGTTGCGGTTTCCTTTACTTTTTGAATTGCCTCCTCAAGTGGATATGCTTTCGACTTATCAATCTTTTTTAATGCTTCCAAATACCTTTTGCTATGTTTTGCCATTTCTCTTTCTAAATTAATTTTTAATCAACTACCTCAATCCCCATACTTTTCGCAGTCCCTTCAATTATGCGCATAGCTGCTTCAAGATCAGTCGTGTTCAAATCCGGCATCTTCATTTGAGCTATTTCCTTTATCTGCTGACGCGTTACTTTCCCAACCTTAACACGCTTCGGTTCAGAAGAACCCTTTTCAATACCTGCGGCTTTCTTAAGCAATACAGATGCTGGCGGAGTTTTTACAACAAATGTAAACGATTTATCAGAATAAATCGTTACGATAACAGGTAAAATCAAACCCATTTTATCTTGGGTTCGAGCATTAAACTGCTTGCAGAACTCCATTATATTTATACCACGCTGACCTAAAGCAGGTCCAACAGGTGGCGCAGGGGTTGCCTGTCCCCCGGGGATTTGAAGTTTAACATACCCGACTACTTTTTTAGCCATTTTCTCAAAAAATTATTTTTTATTTACTTTTCAATTTCAACTTGAGCAAAATCAAGCTCAACAGGGGTCTTGCGACCAAAAATGTTGATCATAACTTTCAACTTCATCTTCCCAGAGTTAACCTCTTGCACTATACCACTGAAATCCGCAAATGGTCCATCGATTACTTTAACCGAATCACCAACCCTGAATGGAACATCAACCCTTTCAACCTCTCCAACTTCCTCTCCTTTCCCAACAAATCTTTCAACCTCATCTTCTCTTAAAGGCACTGGATTTCCTTTGGGACCAACAAAACTAACAACAGATGGAACGCTGCGAATAAAGTTTTTAACTTCATCATCCATTTCGGCTTCAATAAGAATATACCCTGGGAAAAATGCTTTAACGCGCGATCTTTTTCGACCTTCTTTGACGACAGTTACTTTCTCAGTTGGAACTAAAACATTAAAGATCTTATCTTTTAATTTTCCCTCGGCAATTTCATTTTCAATAAACTTCTTAACACGATTTTCATGCCCAGAATATGTCCTCACAGCATACCACTTTCTCGCCATCACAATTCTCTTAGAATATAACTTTTAAAATTTCAGTAATGATGATATCAATCGCCCAAACTATAACGGTAAAAATTAAGCAAGCAACCAAGACAACCTTCGTCGATTCAATTAACTCATCTTGCTTTTGCCAGGTAACTTTCTGCATCTCCTTGTAAATATCAGAGAAAAAGTTAATTATCTTTTCACGCATCAGGATAAACGAATGATTTTTAAAAATAAAAATTAGCACGTCCGGAGGGACTCGAACCCCCAACCTGCGGTTTTGGAGACCGCTGCTCTACCAGTTGAGCTACGGACGTGTTCTGCTTAGCGTGTTTCTTTGTGAATAGTATGCTTATTACAGAATTTACAATATTTTTTATACTCCACCCTTTCAGGGTGTTTTCTACGATTCTTCGTAGTTGTGTAATTCCTGCGCTTGCACACACTACACTCAAGCGTGATAATCTCCCGACCTTCGGATTTAGCCATCTACAAATATATGGATTTATTTTAAATTCACAAAACATGAGCTCGCGACCGGGATTGAACCGGTGACCTCGTCCTTACCAAGGACGCGCTCTACCGACTGAGCTACGCGAGCCTTGAGCGGGCGACGGGACTCGAACCCGCGACCACCAGCTTGGAAGGCTGGCGCTCTACCATCTGAGCTACACCCGCCCTTTGATGTGGGTGGGGAGGGATTCGAACCCCCTCAGGCTTCACGCCACTGGGTTTACAGCCCAGCCCGGCTCTCCAACTCCGGCGCCCACCCACTTCAAACCGAGCTGGCGCGGGGATTTGAACCCCGGACCTGCTGATTACAAGTCAGCTGCTCTACCAACTGAGCTACGCCAGCTAATTTTACAAAGAACTAAACCTAAAGAGCAATCATAAATATAATCATTCCCGCTTAAAAATGCAAGATTTATTAAGAATTAACAAAACTACCAATAAATAAAATTGCTTTTATCCCCCTGGACTTGGACCATACTTTAACATTCTAATCTTCAACTCCTTGATTATATCGGAATACTCCTTTAAATAATCTTTCGGAGGTGAAAACTTAACCCAATTATTAGCTCCCATCTTCACCTGAAACTCAAACTGAAACACAATGTTGTAAACCTGATAAGTCCTGAAATAAAAACTACTTCTTCCCCGCGGAACAACATGAACTAACACTCTATCTCTAAATAAAGCTTCAACCGTATCTGAACCAAATGGAATTTGACCATCACGAACCCTCCAATATGTCTGCACAACATAATAATCTTTCGTGGGATCAACGATCTCAAGTGTATATTCATACAACTGCAAGATGAATGTTGCCTCATTTATTATATAACTTTTATCTGCGTTGAAGGAAACCTCATATGAAACAAAACCCTTGCCATCTGCTAAATATCCCTCTCTACATGAAATAAATGCGAAGCAGATTAAAAGTGGTGTTAAAAGCTTGCAAAACATAAATCTCACCATACTAAGTTTTTTACTGTGCCTACTGTGCCACAGGTGGCGCCCCAGCTTCCTGAGATTCTCCACCTAAACCCCATACAAGCGTATAAGTCCCGATTATAACCAAACCCAGAACTATTATAAAAAATAAACTTGTAAATACACCCCCACTCTTTGGCAACACCTTGCTGATAAATTCCTTGTCTATTTTCTTAACCTCACTATCGATATCATCATATCTCCATGTTATCTCAACTGTGTGAAATCTTCTTTTCGGCCTATCAAAACATTCAAAAGTTCCATAAAGCACAACATCATTTGTATCTTTTCCTTGGTTCACAAAATTACCGAAAAACAAATAATCAACCCCAAGCATATGCGAAAGGATGATAACATCGTTCTCCGAAGGTAAAGATAAAACAGAGTTAATTTTTTCACTTCCAACTATTGACACCGCCTCCTCAGGAGAAACGATTTCAACCGACGGCTTTCCAGCGAGCAAATATAAAACGCTGTTTGTTATATCCCTCTGCACTTTAACGCCAACGCCTTCAAACTTAAATCCAATAAACCCAACCTTTACTTTCTCTTTCTGCGCATAAGCTAAACTTGGATAAAAATCATAAACTATCAACGCTAAAATTACGAAAACGACTAAACCCTTCTTTCGAAAAATTCTCATGATCCAAAAATTTTTTATTTTAAAGCAACCTTATCAACAAAACTTCGAACTATCTCAGCAAATACCTCCACCGCATAATCGACATCATCAACAGTGTTTCCTCGTCCAAAAGAAAATCTAACCGTAGCAAGAGCGGTCTTCTCATCCCTTCCAAGAGCAAGTATAACATGAGACGGCTTCAAACTTCCAGATGTGCACGCTGAACCATTTGAAACGGCAATTCCTCTCAAATCAAAACCATAAATTAAAGCATCTGCATCTACTTCAATTTTACTTGAATTTATTGAAAAATTCAAGATATGCGGTATCGTTTTATCAAGCGGACTGTTCAAAATTAAAAATTCATCAAATCCAGATTCATATATTCCATTTACCATACGCTCCCTCAACATACTTACATGTTCATAATCATAATTCATCCTCTCGGCACAAATCTCAACCGCCTTTCCAAAACCAACTATCAACGGGACAGCTTCCGTCCCCGCTCTTCTTCCAGCTTCCTGCGAACCACCGTGATGAAACTTTTCAATATATATTCCCTTTCTAACATAAAGAAATCCCACACCTTTCGGACCATAAATTTTATGAGCTGACGCCGAAAGCAAATCAACATTTAAATTCTTAACATCAACCTCAATTTTTCCTAAAGATTGAACTGCATCCGTATGGAACGGGATATTATATTCCTGTGCTATTTTGCCTATTTCTTGGATAGGTTGTATTGTTCCAATTTCATTATTCACATGCATTACAGTTACAAGGCAAGTTCTTGAAGTTATCGATTTTCTCACATCATCAGGATCAACTATACCATCGCTCCCCACTTCTAAAAATGTCACATCAAAACCGTTTTTTTGCAAATAAATACACACATCAAGCACGGCGTGATGTTCAATCTTAGAAGTTATTATATGATTCTTTCCCCTTTTAAAACCCGCAAGCGCCACGCCCAAAATCGCAAAATTATCCGATTCAGTCCCCCCACTTGTGAAAATTATCTCAGATGGCTCTGCATTTATAAAATCTGCTATCTTCCCTCTCGCTTCCTCTATAGCAACCTTAGCTTCTCTGCCAAATTGATGAACTGAAGATGGATTGCCAAAAATTTCATTAAAATATGGAGTCATAGCACTAACAACAGCAGGATCAACTGGCGTAGTTGCACTATGATCAAGGTAAACTCGCCTCATATCATTCAAATTTAGTTTATTTAAAACAGGCACAGCTAAAATTTAACACTTATTCCAAAAGTCGGCAAAATTGGAAGCATCGATATAGGTTTTCGTTTTATCTCACCTTTCGAAATGCTAAAATCATAAGCAACGACATTTCTTCTGTTATAGACATTCACAACATCTAAATAAAAACTCCAATCAGCGTTCCAGAACTTAGCGTTATATGTAACCCTTACATCAAGACGATGATACGGTGGTTTTCGAGCGTTAAAGAAATTGCTCAACCCTCCAAAATCAAGATCAAGCAAAACCCTATCCCTTACAGTCATTATTTTAACAACAGTATCTGTCACAAGAATTCTCGGCTTCAACCCAATCGGCTCTGTATAAGGATAATTTGAACCGTACATCCATGTCAAACCTAAATTAAACTTTTTGCTTATCTTCCAATTTAAAACGATGTTAAATGTATGCCTTTGATCAAACATAAATGGTAATTCAACATCATAAATTTTTCTCTTTGCAACAGAGAAAGAATAAGAAAGCCATCCATAAATTTTACTATGTCGTGTCTCCCTCTTTTCGATAAAGACTTCAAACCCATAGGCTTTCCCATCACCTTTATTGACAGGTATAGATGTAACTGAATCATTCACAAATACTTGATATGGCTCGCTCCACCCTCTGATATCCGTAGGTGGATAGTTTGGAATTCTATCGGCTACCCACCTCGTTCCATTCACACGCTTTCTTACAATTAAGTTATCAAAATCTTTATAGTAACCCTCAACCCTCATAAGAACCTCAGGGGCAAGCCAACGCTCAACTCCCAAAATATAATGCTTGGCTCTTTCGGCATTTAAATTTTCTGCTTTAGTGAAATCAAAAAATGTATTTTGATCATAAATTTTCTCGTACCCGGGAGACTGATAATACCACCCATAAGCAAATCTCAAACTCATTAACGCATCAATGTTATAGAGCAAATTTAATCGGGGTGAAAGATAATTTTTCTTGATGATCCCATAATGCTCAATCCTCAATCCCGGCTGTATGGAAAGTTTTCTGCTTAACCTTATTCTATCTTGAGCATAGAAATAAAAGCGATCGTAAGACTCGGAATACTTGAAAAATTCCGGTGCCGAGAAAAATCCAAGCGATATGAGGAACATTTTTAAATTCTCATCCATTTTCAAAATATACTTCAACTCTGAAGCAACGCGATTCAACCCAACTCCAAACTCAAATAAATTCTTCCCCAGCTCATAACTTAAATCGAACGATGTCGAAAACTTTTGAATCATATAATTCGACCATGTCTCAATCTTAAAAAATACCGCATCATCTGAAACAACCCTCTTATCAAAATCATACGAAGGATCCAAAACTTCTCCGCCAAATTTACTTTCGCCCGAATTTCTATATAAAGATGTTATGAACTTTGCAACTAAATTTTTACTCGGCGAGTAAGTCCATGAAAAAGCAAAAGTTTTATTGTAGGATAGATCATTCACAGCGATGCTATCTGGCCTATCAAGATTTTCACCTGTTATAACATCCATCGCATCTCTGCTATAAATCCAAAAAAGATCTACTTTATTTTTGTCGAACGGATGAAAACTTAACTTAGTATGAAAATCATAAAAATTTGGAAATGTGACATCTCCGCTGACAAGCCCAGTTTTTTTAGCGATTGGACCAAGCACAAGATCGTAATAAGTTCTTCGTGTCGAGAATATCCATGAGCCATTTAAGGGAAGCCTCCCCTCAAAAATCAAATTTGCATTCGTCAGATTGATATTAATCATGCTTGAGAAAATTTTATCCCTACTTCCATCGCGACTTGATACATCAAGGACAGCCGATAATCTATCCCCATATTTAGCGGGAAATCCACCTGCCATAAAATTGAAATCGCTTACAAGATCGGGATTGAACATGCTAACAAAACCGTAAAGACGATATGGATTGTATATTTCAACCCCATCTATAATTATCAAGTTTTCATCTGGTGAACCGCCGCGGACAACGAAATGTGTTGCGAAATCAGACGGTGCAAAAACCCCTGGCAAAGTTCTTAACATCCTAAAAACATCCTCCCCAAAGCCAGCACTTACCTTAACATCTTTAGGCTCAACCTCAATTACACTTGGTCTAACATCGACAGCACGACGGGTTTTGTAATCCGCAAGCACTTCAACTCCTTCAAGTTCTATATATCCTTGCCTCAGTCGAAACTCAATAAATGTTTCGCCACCCCTTACAACATCAACTTTCTTTCTCTCACTTTGATAACCAATAACCCTCACCTCAACATCGTAAATCCCCGGCTTAAGACTTATTTCAAATTCTCCCCTTAAATTGGTTGAAGCACCAAATCTAGTTCCGATGATAACTACATTTGCATTAGGAATTGGCTCAGCCGTTTCGAAATCCACAACTTTCCCCTTTATCCTTGCTTCTTGCGCAAACAAACTGGAACAAACAAGAAAAATTAAAACTAATCCCAATAACCCGGAATAATAGTTCCGCATTTATAACACTTTCCTTCCTTGATTTTATTTTTTAACACTCTAAAACCAAATCTTTCAACAAGCAAGGCTCCGCAATTGAAACAATAAGTGTTCTCATATTTATCAACATAGCCAGGTATATTTCCAGCATAGACAAATCTTAATCCTTCTTCATAGCCTATCTCAGCAGCCCTTATCAACTGCTCCGGTCTTGTATTATCTGGATCTGTCATTTTATAATCCTTATGAAAAGCAGTTACATGCCATGGGATATTCGGTGAAACGCTCGCTATAAACCTCGCAATATCTCTCAACTCAGCTTCAGAATCATTAAACCCAGGAACAACAAGCGTCACAATTTCAACCCAAAAACCTTTTTCAACAAGCATCTTGATCGTATCAAGCACAACATTTAACCTTCCACCAAGCTTTCTATAATTCAAATCATTGAAAGTTTTCAAATCAACTTTGTAAAAATCAACATAGGGTCTTAAATAATCAAGAACTTCAGGAGTTGCGTTTCCATTTGAGACATATGCCCCGCGTATTCCATACTGACTTGCGAGCTTCAAAATCCCAACGCTCCACTCAGATGTGATTAATGGCTCATTGTATGTACTTGTTATGATCCTGCTTTTATATTTAAGGGCAATCTCTACTATTTCCTCAGGGCTGATAAAATCAGGCATAGCTCCTGCAACAGGATCACGCAAAGCTTGAGAAGTCACCCAGTTTTGACAATAATCGCAGTGAAAATCACAACCAAGCATGCCAAAACTTAAAGTATAACTTCCCGGATAAACATGAAAGAAAGGTTTTTTCTCTATCGGGTCAAGTGCAAGTGATGTAACATATCCCCACGGAACATAGAGTTTCCCACCGACATTAAATCTCACCCTGCAAATCCCGTCCCTTCCATCTGAAATTTTACACCTATGCCCACATGCAAAGCATTCAATTCGCTTATCATCAATCTTTCTATAAAGTTCCCCCTCCTTTGAATTACGCGTTAAAACATCTTTTAATGTCTGAACCTCGCCCAACATAAAAGGCCTCATTTTTCTTTTATACTTTCACTAATTGCAACACACTCAATATAATTTAAGTTTCAATCAGAAAGAGCAGAGATTATAGCTCTACAAAATGCGGGCAAATCATCAGGGGTTCTTGAACTTATCAAATTTCCATCAATCACAACTTCACTATCAATATATTCTGCCCCAGCATTTACAAGGTCATCTTTTATTGAGAAAAATCCCGTAACCTTTTTACCTCGCAAAATTCCAGCAGAAATTGGAACCCAACCAGCGTGACAAATAAAAGCAACAACTTTACCAGAGTCATAAAATTTTCTCGTCAATTCGAGCGCTGTCTTGTTTCGTCTGATTCTATCCGGCGCATATCCTCCCGGAATTACAAGTGCATCATAATCATTGACATTTACCTCGTCAAAACTAACATCTGCCTTGATCGGATAACCATTCTTCCCCTTGAAAACTCTAACTTCTGGACCCGCAACTTTAACCTTAACCCCTTCTTCAATTAACCTATACTTTGGATAAAGAAGTTCTATTTCCTCAACAAGGTCTTCAACAAATATAACCGCACTTTTACCCTCTAATCTCATCGCTTACCCTCAAGATTTGTTTTAGCTACATTTTTAAGAAGCAATTAAAGTTATGCTACAAAGATAAATCTTCCAAATAAATTTTGTGCTCACCTCTGAACCCCCTGACATCAGAAAGCAAGCAATTCACCACTTAACGAATTTTTATCCCACGCTTTATTTTAAAGAAGTTGACACAAACAAAAGTTTCAGAAAATCAACCCAGCCTTTTTATTTACTCTACCCCAATTCATAGAATAAAACAAAGGTAATTTTCCAACCTTTACGATATCGTTCCATTTTTCCAAAAGTTTTTCCTCCTCATCAAAAGCCCATTTAGTTAACCCCGACAACTCGCATTTATCAACTTTGCCTTCCAAGTATTTCTTTCTAAAATCAACTTCTTTCTCAATTATCTTCAATTGCAGTTCATTTTTATCCTTTAAAAAGTCAGCAATATAAGTCCTGTAATTCGTCTGAATTTTTCTATGCAAAACCTCAAAACGCCACCAATAGTTCTTAGAGCTATATTTATTCGTTGGTCTTTCTCCAAGTTCAGGAACACCTCCTTCAAAATATATCGGCTTAAATACACTTAAACATGGAAGAGAAGTGCCTGTAAAGTAGTGAACTTGAAAATTTTCACCAAGCAAAGATATTTGCGAAGATGCAGTTTGGGAAGGTCTTGTTAAACCACCGTAGTGCATGCATATATCTCTCATCGAACCCTTTTCGGGGCTAAAATCTTCAATCTGATGCGAAGATAATACCTCCATTACATACTCTAATGTTATCTCTCCTTTCTTTTCGTCCAACTTTTTATATGTAAAAGTTCTCCTATCTTTGCCATGAGAAAAATATGTGTAGAACCTATCTGAGAAATATTTGCTAAAACTAAAATTTTTGTTCTTTTGCCTAAGTTTCTCAACACTCTGAGAAGCTAGGTCCCAATCATCTCGGATGGTCAAAGCATTTGAAATGGTATAAACATCTTCTATCTTTTTCACAACCCAATTCTTTCCAGCGGTTTCTAACACCCACGCATCTTTTGGATCAACAATTATGAATGAGTTGTGATAATAAAGTCTATGTTCGTAACTCCCATTCCCTCCCTGTCCATAATTTTCTATTATTGAAATTATAAACTCTAAAGCTTCCTTTGAGCTTTTAGCTCTTTCTAAGGCTAACCTTATAATGTCCATTCCCAAAATTCCAACCTTTTCTCTTTTCTCTTTAGTGAAGACAGCGGTATTTCCAATTGTTAAACCAAATTCATTAACTCCCATCTCCGCCCCATACATCCACCAAGGTCGGGACAAAATTACAGCATAAGTTTCCTCGACCTGCGGAAATTCAACGTAAGTTAATTTAACTTTATTCTCCACATGTTTTTGTCTTGGTATAAACTCTATAATCTGAGCTTCATTGGGATCTCTATCACTGTTTTTCGCAAATATCATAATGTTTTCCTTTGTTGCTCTGGGCGTTGCAATTAAAATATCACACATTGCGAAATTCCTTTAGTTAGTAAAAATTAGTTTTAACTTTTTCCAAGAACATCGCCATTGACCTAAAACTCATTTTGCTGTGCCAAAATTGTAGACAAACCCAAGCCAAGGGATGAAAGGAAATCCAGTAATTTTAGAACCAGCTGGATAAATGAAACCCAAATCTGCAGCCAAATCTTCTCCAAAGAAGCGCACACCAAACGAGAGAAATGCTATATCAGAATTTGGCGGGAACCAGTTTTCTGTAATTAATTTAGCATTATTTGATGTGCGGAGTTCCCCACCCAGAAGTATGATCAGTTTATCAGCGATCCTACCACGATGGAATCCCCAGCCAAGTCCAAATGTAAGTGATGTGTTCGGATTACCGTATGATGTTACACCATATAAGATTCCCACCCCATCGGAACTTCTTGAAGTAGTATTAATGTATAAAACTCCTCCCGCAACATCAAGCTTACCTATTTGAATTGGAGTTACTTTCGTAGCGAAATAGAAGAGTTGACTCTCAGCCCCTGGAAAAAGCGACATACCACCTGCAAACATAATAAAATCAGTGACACCAACAGCAACAAGAGGGAAGAAAATTTCGTAAGCTGAAAAGTAACCTTGTCCTGAAGCAAGTGGCCTAGCAGTAGGAGCAAGCAGCAAGCGTGTGTGATTGGGATCATCAATAACAATATGATTTGAAAGATGTTTTAAATCTTTCACTTGCTCTCGGGGAATTATTATCGAAATGTTGCCAAGAGTTTTAAAACTAATTGATAGAGAATCTTCGCTAACGATCGTTCCAATTAGCTCAGATCCGTCTTTAAGAATTAGCTTAACGGGCTTTTTGGAAGTAGTATCTTGCTGAGGGAAGGAGGTCGTTACCAAAATAAAATCCAAAGCAACAGCCAGAAAAAGTGTTATTAAAAATGATCTCAGAGGTTGCCTCATAAACGAACCTCTTTCTATTTTGTGAAATTCTTTATGCTTCCAAAGTGCGTTTTTCTCTTCTATTTTTTATTCTACGCCTATCTTAACCCCTTACAGTTGAGATTTACACTAATTAAAATCTAAACAAAAGTTCAAACAAAATCAAAATTTAAATTTGATATTTTAGCTTCCCCATTCATTAAATTAAACTAACTTCGCTTAATGGTTTACAGATGGGTGAAATCGTCCTTTCTTGAAGTATCATCTTATACGCTTTGCTACCTTTTCCATAATAGTATAATCACCCCAAATTTATATTTTGCCATTATTTAATAGCTGCTTGATATTTTTTTAATAATTCTGGATCATCTATAGAGCCGTGATGATGTACTTGCCCCCAACTTCCATTAATATAAGCGAAAAATCTTGTTGTTCTTATGTTAAGTTCAATAATATTTTCGTCGCTCGAAAAAAGACCTTTTTCTCTCCCAGCAAATACGACGCATTCATTAAACCGATATGAAATAATATCGTAAAACTCAACCCAAACATTTGCCTCGCTTGTAAATATTTTATAATAAAGGTTTGAAATATTATCGATTTCGCGAATTATCCCACCTAAAGGATTGTTTAACTGGATCAAATCATGTGGAACCCATATTTTATTTATTGTTAAAAATGAATAATAAAATGTTTCTAATGCCGACATAGCTCCTTGAAAACTTTTTAGATTAATTTCATTAACAAGATTTTTTGAATCTCGTCCAAAGCTTCTGTTAATTACTATAAATTCCATTTACTTTCCTCCTTAAATGATTTTTTCTAATTCAAAACTTCCCAATGGTATATTGACAAAATGACTTTAAATTTTAGAATGACATTCAAAGTGGAGCTAACCCGGGCGCGACTTGCCCGCGCCCGCCAGTGTTGAACACCTTAGTTAGCTCCAAGCTGTAAGATTATTCCGGTGGCTTAGGAAATAGAATGTATGGACCCTTGGGCTCCTGATTAGGTGGAACATAAGCCGGAGCAGGTTCACCAGCAGGACCTAAGTATCTAATGAATTGATAGATTGCCCGAAGATCTTCCGTGGTCATGTCGCGAAGAGTAAACCAAGGCATTGGCGGTCGAAACTGTGCTGTCTTTGCTACCTGGATCCACTGCTCTTCAGAGATATCCTGCATGTACAACCTCAGATTGGTCGGATAAGTTGTTCCCCAAGGACCACGCCAACCAAGTTGACTACCTGTCAACCATTGCTCTTCTGGGATCTCACCCCCCTGCCTCAGGATAGCCAGCCGTGTGACAGTCGTTACAACCAGCTATCTTCACAAGATACCTTCCACGCTCGATCAACTTTGACTTAGATGCCTTTACTGATTGCGAAAATTCATACGGCACCCACGCAGTAGATAGAAACACGGTTAATATAATCAAACCGTGTAGCAAGGATAATAGTCGTCTCCCTTTATTGGCTGACTTATCCGTAGGCAAACTACTTCGCCCATACCAACCCTGGCTAAACCACCAGATCCCCTTGCTTTTCTTATTTACCTTCATCTATTATAACCTCCATTTTGTTTAGTTTTGGATTTAAGTTATCTAACGAGCTTTTTATTTGACTTGGATTTTTTGTGTTTTATTATTTTTAGCCCTGATAACCCCTGCATATACCTCAGCGTGAATACTAACATCTTTTCTATCCCCACCTTATTACAGGCATGTTTAAAAACTTTTTGAACAGATTCTATTGAAGTGTATCTCTCTAACCTCGTGCCTTCAACCAACCACTTCTGAGCTCTATATCCCTTTCGGTATTTTTTTAAGACTTCTAATGCTTTTCCCAAGAGCATTGTATACCTACCCTTTCTTCCTTTTCGCTAAATCTTAATCCAGCAGAATATACAAGCATTAAGATTACCTTGTGTTTTATATTACCAATGGACGAAAGAGTCTTTACAAATTAATCTTGACTTAAAACTACAGGCAACTAAATAAATTAAGGGATTATTGATGTCCTAATCAGTTATTTCAGAAGGCTTTTTATCAAGGGTGAAATTCAGGAAGGACGTAACTTTCTATTGCTTTATAATCGCAAACTATATTCTCTTGAAATAAATTCCTATTTTAGAACATTAAAATCGCATGAAAATATTACTTTAATCCTTCCAGCACTTAAGTCAATGATTTCAATGAAACCTGAACTTAATTTCAGATCCATGATTTCCTTTGCAAAACTCACTGCATACAATTATACATTAAAAAGAAAGAAAAGTCAAGAGGAAATGCTTCGCCCCGCACAAGTTCAACCCAAATTATATCACACGCTTGAACAGTTTTTATATCTTTACCAAAATATTCTTTCTTACATTGTTTTATCAATAGGTTATTTGTTTTAACCCTGAACCATCAATGTTAATGATCCATATCACTATTTTATTTTTCTCCGGATTTAGATTTTGGAACGCAATCTTTCTTGAATCTGGCGACCAAGAAGGCGGAGAAGAATAACAATTACTAACAAGTTCTCGTTGATTACCACCCTCAGTATCCATTAACCAAATTGTGGCCCAAATTGGTTTATCTCTTATGTAAGCGATTGTAGTCCCATCCGGAGACCAACGGGGGCATCCTGTTTCTTTCTTAATCGGAAGTATTGTTTTAAAACTTGTACCATCAATTTTCCCGATTGTAATGCCTTCAAGACTTTTATACACAAGAGAAGTATTATCAGGCGACCAATCAGGTGTTCCCCCTCTATCAAAATATCTCATTTCAAGCGTATTGACATTTATAATCCAAATTCCAGCAGTATCTGGAGGAGTATTTATAACATCTTCAAATGCAATATATTTTCCATCCGGTGACCACTGTGGAAAGTGCTGTCCACTGCCAAAAGTTAATTGCTTCAATTCGCCAGTATAAACATTTGTAATGAAAATTCTTCCCACATCAAATGCTAGCAGAGAACCATCAGGTGACCAATCCGGATTATAAGCACGACCAGCTATAATAAGCCTACGATTACTCCCACTTGTATCTATTATGTATAACCCCGTTGGATATAAACTGTCATCAGGATTGGAGTTAAAATGGTAATAAGCAATCCATTTACCATCAGGACTCCAAGCTGGAGATTCATCAATAGATTGATATTTCGGAGGTGGCGGTGGCTCTATCGTATTGCATGAAAATAAATATAATGAAATAAAAATTACTGCAGTTATTCTTTTTATTACGATTAAAAATTGCATCAATATTCCCTTCTTATTTGTTTTAATTTCGCGTTAGCATAACACATAGCTTTTATCTCACAAGGCATCACCTCTTTCGCCAACTTACAGGATAGAGATCTTCTGATTCAAAAGGGGTAATATCTTTGAAGCCATTCCCATCTGAATTTAAAATTAAAATTCTATTCGATACTCTAACTAAAACGTAAAAATCGTCAGGCGACCAACTAACAACCCAATAAAATTTAGCTGTACCTTTAGTAATGTTTTTAATTGCACCGCTATCCAAATCTTCTACAAATATGCTATCCTGATGATCTGAAGCAGGATAAAAATCCACTACGTATGCCACCTTATCCCCCCTTGATGAATATGCCATACTCATGTATCCCAAACTGTCACTTTCCCAAGACCTTAAAACAGCCCCATCTGGAGTATACATAAGAATCTTTGTAAACGGAGAAAAACCAACCATTATCCGCACTAATATTGTTTGATTTTTCCCTCCCCAATCAAGCACTATCTCAGAAGAACTAATCGTTGAAGTAATTCTTCGCTCATTATATCCATCTATGTTAATTATAAAAATATCATAATTACCAATCGCCTCAGGAACCATCTGCCTTACATATGCAATTTGCTTCCCATCAGGTGACCAAACTGGCCCCCACGCCCCTCCATACATCAATCTCCCATAAGTAGAATCATCTACATAAACCCATTGCTGAGTTAATTGATACCTGTTCCTCCCATCCGCATCCATAATGAAAATTGCCGGACGAAATGATGGATGTGTCCTTTCATCTCCAACCAGGGAAACAACCGCTATCTTCTTCCCATCAGGAGACCACCTCGCATCAAGTATTGGAAAATTTGGATCATTCGTCAACTGCTGAACATTTGAACCATCCTCATTCATGCTGTAAAGTTGATATGAACCACTCTTATCGGAAATAAATAGAATTGGACCAGGCTCAACAGGAAATCCACCATCTGAAACAGGGTTATCTTTACACCCAACAAAAATTAACAAATCAAGTAAAATCACCCGCGAAACCTTAATGAAATTTTGAATGGACATAGTTTTTTTACTTCTTATTTTGGAAAAGCTTTACCTTGGAATAGGTCCATAAGTAAGCGGACGTTTATCACTTCCATCTGCGTTCATAACCCACACCGTTCCATTAGTCGAATCAATTTCTTTACCTGAACTACCAATGTAAACAATCTTTTGCCCATCAGGGGACCAAGATGGGGAATCTCCAAGGCCAAGATACTTTAGATTTGTAGCATCAGAATTCATTATCCAAATACCATCGCTGTCAAACACTATCTTCGCCCCATCAGGGGAGTAGCGAGGATGCCCCAAACCGCGATCAGGAGCATAAGGAGTTCGAGTTAAAACTATCAATCTAAAAATTTTAGATGTATCCGAGAGATTAACTCGACAAATCGATGGTCCTAGCCCCACAAAAATAATGGAATTTCCATTCGGCGACAAATCTGGCATCATACCTTCAGCAACAATACGCCTTTTCTCTGTCCCATCACTTCGCATCACCCAAATTTCACTTGAATCACCTGTATAAACAATCCACCTCCCATCAGAACTCCAGGCGGGGAAAAAATTTCGCCCTTCAGTGGTCAGCTGAACTATTGAATCAACCTTATCTCCCACAATCCGTGCTTTGTAAATCTGACCATCCATTTCAAAAACAATCCAATTACCATCTGGACTCCACCTTGCACATTTCCCCATGCCTTTGAGTATCAACCGAGGATTTGTCCCATCTGCGTTTATCATCCATAAACCAACTGAATCAGGATTAATATCGTAAGAACCGTCAATGTTAATGTGCGATATACCGTAATGATAATAAATGATGCGCTCCCCATCCGGCGACCAAGCAGGAGAGTCATCAATTCTTGGATAAACAGGTGGTTTTGGGATTGGTGGTACAACAGAATTACCTCCGTGGCATGAAAGCCCAGATCCAATTACAACAAAAACAATCACAATATGCAAAACTACTTGAAGTAAAAACCTGAAATTTAACATGGCATTCCCTTCTTCTTAATTTAACCTCGGTTACTTTTTCTACTATTATTTCCCAAGAACAGAAAGTACGGGCGTATTGATATACGCCCTCAATTAAAATTTAAAAAAATTTTCATTTTGTCAAGCCCTCCACCCAACTTACCTACTTAAACCTTACTTCACCAAAGCTATCTTAACACTCACAAAACCACCCGCCACAAACTCCTTATTTTATACTTCCCACTAAATTAAATGATCCCCCTCTCTATTTTATATAGAGGAGGTCAAGGGGTGAGTCACCTCACTCAACCTTAATCGTACCACATCAAAAGTCTATAGTTATATGTTAAAATTTACCCACTTCCAAGTATTAAAATTAATAATAACAACAAAAGACCAAAACCCAACGCTAAAAGCATTTCTTCCCCAGGGGCTTTGATTATCCCTGCTGCATCTCTATCCATACTTCCTTCGCCCGATCCAACTAAAATAACTTTGAAAACGCTATCAGAATGTGAGTTGCTGTAAACCAATACCGTATCAACATAGAAACCCACGGAACTTGGACTAAACAAAAAACTCAAATTAACAGAATCCCCTGGATTTAGAACTATCGGCAGTTTACCTAAGAATTTAAACGAACTACTTTTTACACTTACATCGGTAATCTTTAATTCAGAGCCACCATCATTACTAACTTTGAGACCTAAACGATTAATTTCACCTAAATAAAGTTTCCCAAAATCAAGTTTATTACTGTAAAAATAAGCATATGGTTTGGGAAATGGTTTCACCCCGTTTTCTCGGTATACTGTAACTCCACCGTTTGTCCCAATCCACTTGGTACCCTCGGAATCCATCGCTATAGCGTAAATGTTATCACTCGGTAAACCTGAATTTGAAGCATTATAAACGATCCAATTTGCACCATCAAACTTTGCTACTCCCCCATCTGTTCCGATCCATTTATTACCATTAGAATCTATTACTATCGTATAAACATTGTTACTTGGTAAACCTGAATTCGAAGTGTTATACAGAGTCCATTTCACTCCATCAAACTTCGCTACGCCACCTCCCCATGTTCCAATCCATTTGTTGCCCTGACCATCTATCGCTATCGCATAAACATTATCACTCGGTAAATCTGAATTGGAAGTGTTGTAAACAGTCCATCTAACCCCATCAAACTTTGCAAGCCCTTTACCTGTCCCAATCCATTTGTTGCCATCGGAATCTACTGCAATCGCGTAAACATTATCGCTCGGTAAACCTAAATTTGATGTGTTATAAACAGTCCATCTAACTCCATCAAACTTTGCAAGCCCTCCATACGTCCCTATCCACTTGTGGCCTTGAGAATCTATTAATATTGCACGAACATAATCACTCGGTAAACCTGAAGTTGACTTATTATAATTAATCTTCTCACCTGTAAACCTATTTAACTTAACCAAACCATTAGTTGTCCCAAGCCAAACATAATCACCCTCAAACGCAACTGAAAGCACAGAGTTACCATTAAGCCTCATTTTTGTCCAAACCACAATTCGATTCAAAACAAATTTAAGTTCCAAATCGTCCCTATCTACAACAACCTCCCTTTCTACCGCTTCATATCCTTCTCTCTCAACTCTAAACTTAACCTTACCAGCCTCAACATCCGCTCTAAATGAACCTTTACCAAGCAACTTATCATTTACATAAACCAAGGCATCTTCTGGTTCGGTCTTTACATTAACTGAAAAAGTTGACCTTGAAAGAGTAAATTTAACCTCTTTTGCCTCCCCCGGAGAAATTAGAACTTCACCCCTTGCTGAAGTGTATCTATCTTTTCTCAACTCAACCAAATGCTTTCCAGGTTTTAAATCCAATGTGAACTTATTCCCTTCAAGTTTACCAATCATACGATTGTCTACATAAACGTCCGCCCCATCCACATTGGAAACTATCGTCAACCTTCCCGGTTTCAAAGCAACGTCCATCCCCATACTAACATCAACTACACCAACAGGTATGAAAACAAAATCACCTCCCTTATCCCCCAAAAGTACGCCATACTCCGGCGTCTGTACCCCCTTCGACTCAGCTGTAACCCTCGGCCCAACATAATCCATAAGCTCACTCGTCGTTATTATACCATCCCGATTTAAATCTGCGCTCATCGTCTTTAAACCATCAACAAAATAATATGTGAAAATACTATGCCCTCCAGGTCCAGTGTCAAACACCGGCTGATCCCTACCTCCTGCTGTCAACGCTTTACGCGCCACCCTTGTCGAAATTATCTTAACATAATCCAACGCCTCAGCTGATATAGGCTGTGCCCTCGCAAATATCAATCCACCATAACAAGCATCCATAACTATAAACAAATGCTTCGCCTTTATAAACAAACTTATCTCATTCAATTGATCCGTCGAAATAGCTGTCGTAAGAACCTCTGCCTTTGAACCCTCATAAGGCAAAATAAAACCCCTTTCCCTACCATCTAACAAAACCTCCGTAATACCATGACCAGCAAAAAATATAAAAACTCTATCATTTTCGCTTGCTAATCTCCTCAAACGATCAAAAGCTCGCATTATGTTCTCCTTTGTAGCATCTTTATCATACAACTCAATCACATTCTCACGCTTGAAACCATAACTGTTGACGAGAATATCCACAATTGCCTTCGCATCATTTACCGCATACCTGAGCTTTGGTGCCCTAAGATAATCGTTTATCCCAACCACAAGAGCCCATGATTCACGATAAAAACTCTGCAAACTCGGCCTACCATCCTCCCTCAACCCTATACCCCGCTCTTGAGAAAGCAATGAAAAACTTAGCAAAAAAATTAACATTAAAGCTAAAATTTTTTTCATAGGACTCCTTTTACCTTATTTTATACTTTTTGCCAAAAAATTTAACAACTCAAAAACAATTTGTCAAGAGGCAAAACTAACGAAACAACCTTCACCCCACCACATTAAATTATCCCCCTCTCTAAACTTTAGAGAGGGGCAAGGGGTGAGTTCACAAACTTCAACTTCTCCCCTCTCTATTTTATAGAGAGGGGTTGGGGGTGAGTCACTTCACCAACACCATCTTCTTAACACTTACAAAACCTCCAGCCCTCAACCTGTAAAAATATACTCCACTTGGCATATCTCCAAAGTCTACCTTAACTTTATATCTCCCCGCCTCAAGCTTTCCATTCACTAACTTAAGCACCATCTCACCCATCAAGTTAAATATCTCAAAAAGAACTTCACTTTCCCTTGGTATGTCAAACTCTATAGTGGTCACCGGATTAAATGGATTAGGATAGTTTTGATAAAGCGCAAATTCCTTCGGTATCTCTTTCTCATCCCTGACTAAAGTAGGCGGATTAACAGTCAAGGTAATTATTCTTACAGTATCCCCTCTACCATTAGTTGTATTTATAAACCTCAATGTATCAATGTATGTCCCCGGTGATAAATTATTTGCACCGCTATCAATTGAAACTATAATTACTGCATTACCACCCGGAAAAAGTGTCCCTTTGGTTGGTAAAACACTCACCCAATCCTTTGACTTTCTAACTTCCCAGTTTATTGAAGTCTCACCAGTGTTCGAAAGTGTATATTGCTTGCTTGATGGACTGAACGGCCCTCCGCGAATTCCGCTTGAATTAAAATCTTCAATAGGTGAAACCAAAAGATAACCAGGAACAGGATTAACAACTAATCTCACAACTCTTGATGTACTCCCACTATCATTTGTTGTATTTATAAACCTCAATGTATCAATGTATGTCCCTGATGGTAAACTATTTGCGTTGCTATTAATTGAAACTATAACTATCGCACTATCACCTGGAGAAAGTATTCCCCGGGCCGGGAAAATACTTATCCAGTTCTTTGACTTTCTGACTTCCCAACTTACTGAAGTCTCGCCACTGCTTGAAAGTATATATATTTTGCTTGATGGACTGAATGGCCCTCCACGAATTCCACTTGAATTAAAATCTTCAACAGGTGAAACCAAAAGATAACCAGGAACAGGATTAACGCTCAGCCTGACCACTACTGTTATAGTATCATTATTTGTAATGTCAATGAACTTCAACGTGTCAGTGTATGTTCCCGGTGATAAACTATTTGCACTGCTGTCAATTGAAACTATAACCGAGTCACTTCCCCCTGCTGAAAGCGTTCCACCTGTCTTTGAAATGTTTACCCAGTCCTTTGTTTTTGTAACAGACCAGTCTACAGAGGTATTCCCAGGATTTAAAAGCATATATTTCTTGCTTGATGGAGAAAATGGTCCCCCACGAATTCCGCTTGAATTAAAATCTTCAATAGGTGAAACTAAAAGACTTCCCGATATAGCTCCTCCCTCAAATTTTAAAATAAAAGCATCCTGAGCACCTGCGTTTGTTCCTTGATAATATGCACCTCCACCAGGGTCCTGTGTTGGAAAATTGGTTGAAGCAGTCTCTCCAGTTACAAATATATTCCCAGAAACATCTGTGGTAATGGAAAAACCATAATCATTATCGCTTCCTCCATAATATGTTGCCCACTGTCTTACACCAGAATTTGTAAACCTTAGAATAAAGACATCATAACCTCCTGCCTTTGTTCCTCGATAATATGCACCTCCACCAGGATCTTGTGTTGGAAAATCGATTGACCAAGTATATCCAGTTACAAATACATTACCAGAAAAATCTGGAATAATGGAAAAGCCCCAATCAACATCGCTTCCCCCATAATATGTTGCCCATTGCCTTACTCCTGAATTTGTAAACTTCAGAATAAAGACATCAACATTTCCTGCATATCTTCCCTGATAATGTACACCTCCCCCAGGATCTTGTGTTGGAAAATCGGTTGACGAAGTTCGTCCAGTTACAAATACATTCCCAGAAACATCTGTGGTAATAGAAAGTCCATAATCATTTCCACTTCCTCCATAATATGTTGCCCACTGTCTTACACCAGAATTTGTAAACCTTAGAATAAAGACATCAGAACCTCCTACCTTTGTTCCCTGATAATATGCGTCTCCACCGGGATCTTGCGTTGGAAAATTGGTTGACCAAGTATATCCAATTACAAATACATTACCAAAAAAATCTGTGGTAATGGAACGGCTCTGATCATCGCTATTTCCTCCATAATAAGTTCCCCACTGCCTTATACCTAAATTTGTAAATCTCAGAATAAACACATCCCACCCCCCCGCTCTTGTTCCTTGATAATATGCACCTCCACCAGGATCCTGCGTCGGAAAGTTGGATGACCAAGTATATCCAGTTACAAATACATTACCAGAGACATCTGTAGTAATGGAAAGCCCATAATCATAGTCATTTCCTCCATAATATGTTGTCCACTGTCTTACACCAGAATTTGTAAACTTCAGAATGAAGACATCATAACCTCCTGCGTTTGTTCCTTGATAATATGCGTCTCCACCAGGGTCTTGTGTTGGAAAATTGGTTGACCAAGTATATCCAGTTACAAATACATTACCAGAACTATCCGTGGTAATAGAAAGACCATAATCCTCACTACCCCCTCCATAATAAGTAGCCCAAGGCCTTGCAAGCGGCGGATCTATCACAAGCTTACCTTTTGTTAAACCTTTAACATCATATGATATAAGCTTCTCACCTTCAACAACATAAAAAACATCCACCCTACCAACTTCATCATACGCAACTACCTCCCCATCCTCTATCTCCCCAACTGGAGTTTTTAACCTTAACCTCCTTCCATCTTCACTTAACTGGACATCTGCCCACTTAACCTCAAGCTTTATCCTCCCTACATCTGCCCCAGGTTTAACCTCAAACTCATGATGCAACTGCCCATCCTCCCCAATCCTCCATACCCAATCTACCCCCGGATAAACCTCCTTTATCCTCACTACCCTATAACTTGGAACAAACAAAACTCCATCTGGACAATGTCCAAGATAATAATTCGTATAACCCTCCATCGGCTCTGAATATTCAATCATTTCTTCTCTTACAACACCACCAACAAGATTTAAATCAACTCTTGCCCAAATCATTGTATCTTGCTCAATTTCCCTCTCCCACAACGGCACCTCATGAATTGCTCTTACTCTCTCGTGTAAGACCCTGTCACGAAATACCCCTCTCACATCTCTTATCACATAACTTACACCACTTCCCCTAACATACAAATCAATCCCACTATGCCTTGTGAAAAACAATACATCATCCACCCTCTTGCCATCAAAACTACCAACTTGCCCTATGTTCGGTTGAAATCCAAATGTGTTAACCCCACCCCTTAAATTTTGAATGACGCCTTGATAACTTTCTTGAGCTAATTTACCGGTTAATCCATGTGCATTTGAAATTGTTAAAACCAACAAGAAAAACAACACAAAAATTAAACATAACCTCATAAAGTTCTCTGCCTTGTTAGTTTTTTAATCCCTTGTTAACTTCTTATTTTTGAATTAATAAATTAACACTACCCTATCAATCGCTCCCTCTCCAAATTAAACTTACCAGATCTCAAAAACCTTAACTCGAACTTTCAAAGAACTTAGCTTACTGTTTAAAATTTAACTATAAAAATCGTATTTGTCAACAAATAATCTTCCCCCTCTCTATTTATAGAGAGGGGTCGGGGGTGAGTCACTTCACCAACACCATCTTCTTCACACTCACAAAATCACCAGCCTCAAGTCTATAAAAATACACCCCACTTGATAAACCACTCGCATCAAACCTAACATTATACCTCCCAGGCTCCTGAACCTCGTTTACAAGCGTAACAACCTCCTGACCAAGAACATTGTAAATAACAAGCTTTACACTCGCCCTCACCGGAATCTCATAACTTATCGTCGTCATAGAATTAAACGGATTCGGATAATTCTGATGTAACGCAAAACTCCTCGGAACCCCAGCCACTTCATCTCTCTCAACTTTGGTGAATGAACCAACAAATGCACCCGTCACAGGATGAACGAAAAGAACCAAACTATCCCTCACACCTTTACTATTGGAATAACCCCCATAAATACTGTGAAAATAAATCTGAGCTGTGTCCCTAGATTGAGAATAAAGATAATAAACATTAACATAAAAATGATCTTTCCTAAACTGAGCTCCACCATTTGCCTCACCAACCCCAGCAAGGACATTGCTATCCTTATAATAATTAAATTGCAAAGGCTTGTTCAATGGTATACCCGGTAAATCAAGAAAGAAAGTATCAATTCTAGCAGAATCAGCATACCACCAAATGCTAAATTTACCAACACTACTACTCCTATAACCATAATTCCAAAACATACATTTACCATCAACAAGTGTATCCTCAATCCCCAAAACATACACAAGCCTGGCATCACTTGCGTAACTTACTGCTAAACTATTAACATCATTAAATCTTTCCTTCGCTGTGACAGGTTTAAATACAATGCGAAACTTCTTCACTAACCTTCCATCCGATGGATTAAGATAAATAACCAAAATCCCCACCCCATTAGAAATCGTGTCTTGCCTTACATATGTCACCCTCCAATATGGATTTACCGTATCAGGCGCCAAATCATCATCTGGATAATTTCTCAAATCATATATAACTCCAGTAACTGTATTAGGTTCACTTCTGAACGCATAACCACCATTTGCTTCAGCACTATCAAGGACAACATCACTATCAATAAAACTTGACGGCAGATCAACAAGTGTATTTTCTGGTGTTGAACTAGTATCAATATAAGACCCAACAATAGCATTACTCCAAACATAAACATACTTATCTTTAGAGGGCGAATAAAAAACATAATTTGCAAAATATACCTTACCATCAAGAGAATCATACGGAATCTCAATGCCTTCAAAAGCACCAATGGCTCTTAACTTAACATCATTAGCATAACTTTGTGCAATCTGCCGAGCCTCGTTTAATTTACCTTTCACCGTAAAAGGAGTCCATTGCTGTGGATTATTAATCCCTTTAACATCGCTCATAACATATTCCTTAACATCAAAAAACCCCTGCCTGAAAGACCACAAAGGTAAAATAGAACTATAAGCACCAGGTAAGATAGAATTATAAGCATCAACTAAACCATAGCCTGAAGTAGTATCAAAACCAGGATCAAGAATGTCTCTAGCTCTATCTTTTAGTTTTTTCATTACTTCATCAGGATCCCATTTACCATTATTATTAAAATCATAAGAACCAACTGGAGTATTTAAAAGTAAAGCAACAACACCAGTAACATGAGGAGTAGAATGAGATGTTCCTAAGGTTAAAGCATATGAAGAACCTTTCCAAAGATTACTATTTTTATAATTAGTTGTATAAATATCTAATCCAGGAGCAACTAAATCAAGTTCTTGACCTCTACCTGAAAAATAAGCAACATTATTATCTTTATCAGTAGCACCAACAGCAATTACTTCAGGATAACCAGCTGGATAAATAATTTTATTAGGTTCATTACCACTTCCAGCAACCATAACTATTCCAGCTTGATAAGCCCATTTAATAACTAAGTGAGCTGTCTCCGAATAACCTGACCAACCTAAACTCATATTAATAACATCCATTTTATTATTAATTGCCCATTCAAGACCATCAATAATATTTCCTCCTGAGCCATAACCATTATCATCAAGAACTTTAACAGAATAAAGCTCAACTTCAGGAGCAACACCAACAACACCAATATTATTATCTAAAGCAGCAATAACTCCAGCAACTTCAGTTCCATGACCATTATAGTCTTCCCAATCTGGAAAATAAACAGGATCTCCGTTCACTAATCTTGGTTTAACACCTCCTTTAACTCTTAAATCAGGATGATTTTTATCAATTCCAGTATCAAAAACAGCAACTTTTATTTTTTGTCCTTTATTGCCTGTTTTCCAAACTTGAGGAGCTTTAATTCTAAGAATATTCCAAGGTATTACTTGTGAAGGAAAGATATTGGCTCTGGATGTTGAATTAATTTTGTAAGTATCATCAAAATCAAGAGCTTTAACAATTTGGTCATCTTCAATCAATAAAATAGCTGGATGATTTGCTAAAGCTTCAACTTTTTGTTTATTAGGGAAAAGAACAACTTGAGCATTAATTAATTTAAGGTCACCTAATTTAATACCTCCATATTGAGAAATTATTTTATCTTTTTGAGTTTGATCAGTAAAATCTTTTTTAAAGAGAACTATTTTACGAAGATAATTAGAGTTTGATTGTTGAAATTCTTGAGAAAAGGACATCGGGAAAGAGAAAAACGGAGAGAGAAAGAGAAGCAAAATAAATAAAATAAAAATTTTTTGCCTCATGCCAACCTCCCAAGTTAATTATTATTGCTTCAATCCCTCACAGGACCATTAAGCTTCATTGCCCAATGGAACGTGTATATGCCCTTTGCCAAGATACATTCCCATTTGCGTCAAGCTTGATAATGTATGCCTCTGTGTGCATCTCTGGAGTAATTGCCTTGCCAAGAAATCCAGCAATTATATACCCACCATCAGATGCCTCCATAACAAAATTACCCCCATCTTCATACTCACCACCAAATCTTTTCTCCCAAACCTTTTCACCATTCCCATCCAACTTTAAAACGTAAATATCACTTACCCATGTATCCCGTGTATCTACTGTTCCAACGACAATGTAACCACCATCGCTTGTCTGTCTAATGTAATGACCTACTTCGTGCTCCACCCCACCATACACCTTAACCCACTCTACTACTAAGTTATCCTGAATTTTTAACTTGACTACATAAAGTTGATAGTTTGTTGTTCCATCTTCATTATATTCAACTACATATCCCGTAAGAATATAACCGCCATCAGATGTCTTCTGAATACAGTATGCCTCATCCTCTGGAGTTCCAATTCCACCCCACACTTTATCCCAAACTCTTTCACCATTTTGATCGAGCGCTAAAATATACAAATCCCTCCTCAGGCGGAACAAACCCCCTAATGAAATCGCAGCACCTACAACAATATAACCCCCATCACCTGTTTCCTCAATCCAATTTCCTTCAACTGCATCACCATGAGATGAATAATATGAACGTTCCCATTGCTTCACACCATTAGAGCTAAATTTCGCCACATAAATCTTCTTCTTATTATTCTCATCCGTAGTATATCCAACGGCTACAAACCCACCATCTAAAGTTGCCTTAACATTTTTTATCTCGCTATGAACAAAACCACTACTCTCTATCTCCCACTCCTTTTGACCATCCGCCTTAATTTTTAAAATGTAAGAATTCATATTAAAACTGCTCCAAAGTTTACTGTACCCAGCAAGGATATATCCACCATCAGCTGCTCTGTCCATAGTATATGCGACCTCGTCTTTTTGAGCTTCCCCATATGTGTTTTGACTCAAAATGTTACCCTGCTTATCAATCTTTACAACCCAAATATTATACCCCTTCTCCCAAGTGCGACCCGCAAATATATAACCATCCCCAGTTTCTAAAACACTGTATGCCACATCAAAAGGACCACGACTGACATCATCCTTATCCCCATTAACCTCACCTGGAAAATTACAACCAGCGATGAAATTGAAAATAAGAATTGTAAAAATTATTACTCTCATAAAATCCCACCTCTTTGCGACATCCTTATTTGTTTTGCCCTTTTAAAACCACCCGCCCTAAAATCCAAAATTTAAACCACCATACTATCTCCCAACCTCAAATATCAACATTTATAATGTACGGGCGTATCACTATACGACCCTATTTGTCTAAATATCCCATTTTAATATAAAAATCAAACCTTAATCTGTCAAGAAGTATCGCCCCCTTCAACCACCCAAATTAAATAGTCTAACAAACCCACTTACATCACCAAAACCATTCTTAACATCCTCATTCCATTGCAAAGAAGTAAAAAAATAAACTCGCTAAGCTTGACGGCTCAGCTAAACTTTTAACACTCAATCCTTACCTTGTCCTTAAGTTCTAAAAAACAAAAAGCCCCGGCTCACCACCGGGGCTACTGATTTAATTCTCACCTATCCCAAATATCATCGGTTGTAACTTGAACAAACTCCTTTATCTATCGCATCACAACTTTATTTTATCCGAGTTATCGCCTTCTTCGCCAGCCTAATGGCCATGTCCTTATCTTTTATTGAGATCATCAACAATCCTCCCTTGACCCGGCAGACGAAAAAGTCATAGTCTGGTGACCAAATGGCTCCATCACCAACGCCGGTAATAACCTCCTTTTTCGACGTGGAAGACCAATAATCCCAACGAGATTGGACATCGCTCTTTGAATAACCAACAGTAACGATGGGAAGTGCCATGACCTGCCCAAAGACTTTCTCCCTTATATAGTAGATGCAATTTCCGTACCCTGGTTGCACACCCACGCTATCGATCTTCTGACCGATAATCCCTTCCACTTCTTCCTTGGTCAAAAGGTCACACGCCTTGACCTTGCTCGCCGGCGACTGGGGCTGGGATGTTTTCGGCGACGTTCCAAGGGAGTTATCAGGAGTCGCGCCGTAAGCAACCAAGAACAAGGAGAGTCCAAGGACCATGAGCCAACCGATGATCTTGGAAGCACTTCTTCTCCCGTGCGTAGTCGAGTTCATATTATTACCTCCTTCAACATAAGTTTTTACTGTTTCAACCACTCACAGGTTCGACTCTCACCCACCATAAAATAAATCTTAAACGTGCTAAGAATTCGCACACCGCAATGTAACAAATTTCTCACCAAAAGTCAAACCCCGGTTCACCGCTTGGGCTATTGATTTAATTTTCATTTATCCCAATCCTCACAAATTCAATTCACAAATTGCCCTAATTCACCCCCTCACAGGTTCAATTCAAACTGCGGGCTACGCGTACGGCAAGTGGGTGAGTTTTCTTAGTTTCAATCCCTCATAGGTTCGATTCAAACCTTCCCTAGTTTTATATATCCATCCATTGCCATTTTTTGTTTCAATCCCTCACAAATTCAATCCAAACCCACCATAAAATAAAACTTAAACATATCAAAATTCACACACTATAATATAATAAATCCCATACCAACAGTCAAGTAGGGACATTTCATGAAATGCCCATTTTCCCTTCCATCATAAGTTGATGGACATTTGAACCACAAAAAGCAAGAAAACAATCCTCACCCCTCATGATTTAACGAAAAGTCTTAACAATCTGAGAGTATCCGACTTAAAAAATATTTTCATACTCAACTCACACAAACACAAAAGCAAAAGCCTCAGCTCATCACCGGGGCTCCATCCTTCACGAGATCCACTAAAAAGGGAGAAAAGCCATGCAAGGGATTTACACAAACATACCAAACTTCACCCCAAAAGTCAAATCCCCATGTAAAAACATTTCATTAAATGCCCCTCTCAACCTTACCCCGTAGGGGCAATTCACGAATTGCCCACATCATACGGCCGTATCGCCATACGCCCACACTACTTCACCAACACCATCTTCTTAACATCAACATATTTACCGTTCAAACTAACCCTGTAAAAGTAAACACCACTTAAAAAACCAACTACATTCCAATCATCAATCTTATTTTGCTAACACCATCTTAATTGTTTGAACAAATGGCTTCCCTTCGCTTGATGTAACATAAATTCTTGCAAAGTAAACTCCACTTGGCAAATTTGATGCATCAAACGATACAGTATATGAGCCAGCAGGTTTTGCCTCGTCCACAAGAACTTCAACCTCCCGACCAAGAACATCAAAAATAGAAAGTCTAACAAAACCGCTGACCGGCATTTGATATCTAATTTCCGTTGTTGGATTGAAAGGATTCGGGTAGTTCTGTAATGCGTATTCAGTGGGTATCTCTTGCACGCTGATTTCACTTTTCGAAAGATCGCCAGCAGTAATTTTCCCTGAACCGCCGACAGTGACATAAAGAATATTGGATGTTACGCTGATATTTGTAGCATCGGTCACAACACATTTGAGCTCAAAGTCAAGCCAAGCTGGATTACTCGTGCTCACAGTTGGGCTGTTCGTTCCAATTGGATACCATGTGTTCACAGGAGGTCTCATCGGCGATATAGGAGATGACGGCGTTGCTGTGGCATATGAATCACCATCTCCAATATCTAACTTCCACCATTGATAAGAATAAGGAGGAACACCACCAGAGGCCGTCGCCGTATAAGTTCCCAGTTGATTGCCATTAAGATATGTTGGACCAGATATGGAAACAACTAAAGCTGGTATCGTGATCCCATGCTTGGAAAACGCTTGATAAATCTGAGAAGTGTGAGAGCTGTTGTAGTACTCTTTGTCCACCACAAAGACATTGTATTCAAAATCGCTAAATGTACGAGCATGTGGCGAAACTTGCAGCGCCCTGAAAACAAGGTTGTCTGCGATACTTGGCTCTACTACTGATTGGCGAAGGTCCCAGCAAGCACCACCAATCACCTGACCGTTCCAATGAGCGCTACTGTCTGGGTTCCATTTGTAATCATTATTAAGATTTCTATCAACGCCAACGTCTTCACCCACACGAGGATCATTATTTACCGTGCAAGCAAAGTAATCGGCCAAGCCTTCGTCCATAGCTTTCGCTTGGGTAGGGGGACCTGGGCTCGGCGGTCCAGGTTCAGGCGGTCCAGGCGGTGGCACCTCAGTATAGCTACCAGAACCAATCCAGCCACCATAAATATGATAAATAACATTATGTGTGTACTCGTGATAGACAGCGTCACTTGAACGCGCCCATTGCCGTCCGGGTTGGCTTCCAAAGTAGATATTTGTGCCATCAGCAGCACCATTTATACCCTCTCCACAATTGATGTATGCACCCATCTGATAATACACGCCGGTGTAATTAAACGTATTCTTGAAATAATCATGCATCACCGAAGCATGCCATCTTACATTTGTTCCATCTGTTGCGCCCCAATATAGGTTTACAATCCCTGGCGAGCACCATACTTCTTGTGTGATAGGTTTACCACTAACGTAATCCCGCACTTGAACCCATTCATTCTGTAAAACAAACTGAATATAGTAATCCCATGTTTCTGGCAGATACCCCGCATCATAATTCCCATTGGCATCACTATCTCCTTCCCAGACTAACCAATCACCCCACCATACTTTTGCCCACACCTTTATGTGCGTGGTCTTAAATCCTGTATCTACAGGAGAATCCCACGCATGAACAGACCAATAACCCCCTGTTACTTGACCCCTGAGATAGTCTCCTTCCTTAATATTGCTCTCGGCCTCTATTATCTCACCAGTTTGAGCATCAACAAAATAAATAATTTCTTGCAATGGATAAGCACGAAATAAAGTAATTTTCCATGTCAAATAAAAAATCGTCGTGTCTTTTCCCTGTTTGGGATAAATTATAAGCTCACATCCTTTCTCTATTGCAGTTGAATCAAATCCAAATGCTCGTTTGGCTATCTCCTCAGCTTTAGATTTTGTTATTTGTGGAGTTGTTAAAACAGATATATTTTGATATGCATCTGCGCCGAGCGCAACTATATCACCCCTCTGGTTAACTGTGTAGCCAATCTCAGTCCCATAAACAGGCACACCATTTATAGATTGCTCATAAGAAATAAACCACATTCTGCCATCCGTCTCTGCCTTCCTTAATTTCGTTTGGTCTGGATTAATCTTTAGAATACCGGCGTAATCTGAGAAGAACTTCTTCGACAGGTTCTCTATGCTCATTAGGTTAAGATTTAGCCAACTGAAACCATATCTGCTGATGTTTGGCAATTGACCATAAACACGGTGTGCAGAACCTGTCCATGGGTTCATTTGTAAAAGCAACTTATTACCACTCTTGTCCTGAATCGGTATAAGTTGCTGTGAGAATACTACCGATGTAATTAAAGCAAGCAATATAGCAAGTATTCTGCGCTTCATTGCTTTTCACCTCATTTAAAATTTTTTTAGCATAAAAAGATGTAAAGGCATCACCTCTTTCGCCAACTTGTAGGTAGAATATATGTATTTTCAAATGGTGTAATATCTCTAATATTACTTCCATCTGAATTCAAAATTAAAATACGATTTACAGTTCTCCCCCATTTGTCAACATCACCTTTTGACCCACATAGAAGGATGTAAGAATCATCAGGTGACCAGCTAACAACCCAGTAATAATCTGTACCTTTAGTAATGTTTTTAATCACACCGCTATCCAAATCTTCTACAAATATGCCTTTCTGGTGATCTGAAACAGGATAAAAAGTCACCACATATGCTACCTTATCCCCCTTTGATGAATATGCTATGCTCCCGTATGCCAAACTATCACTTTCCCAAGATCTTAAAATATTACCATCTGGAGTATACATAAAAATCTTTGAATGAACTGATATTAATATCGCCTGATTTTTCCCTCCCCAATCCCATACCCTCTCAAAAGAATTAATTGTTGAAGTAATTCTCCGCTCATTAGATCCATCAATATTTATTATGAAAACATCCCAATTACCAAATACTTCTGGAACCATCAACCTTAAATATGCGATCTGCTTCCCATCAGGCGACCAAACTGGCTCCCATGCCCCTCCATACATCAATCTCCCATAAGTAGAATCATCTACAACAACATATTGCTGAGTCAATTGATACCTATTCCTCCCATCCGCATCCATAATGAAAATTGCACCCCTATATTCTGGATATGTCCTTTTATCTCCCACTACTGAAACAACCGCTATTTTCTTCCCATCAGGGGACCACCTTGCATAGAGTATTGGAAAATTCGGATCATTCGTCAACTGCTGAACATTTGAACCATCCTCATTCATGCTGTAAAGTTGATATGAACCACTCTTATCGGAAATAAATAAAATTGGACCAGGCTCAACAGGAAACCCACCATCTGAAACTGGGTTATCTTTACATCCAACAAAAATTAGCAAACCAAGCAACATCATCTGTGAAACCTTAATGAAATTTTGAATGGACATAACTTTCACCTCTTATTTTGAAAAAGTTTTATCTCGAAATAGATCCATAAGTAAGCGGACGCTTGTCACCCCTATCTCTGCGTTCATAACCCACACCGTTATTTTTGTGGATTTCAAAATTCATCCAAAATCCCTCCCTGTATTTCCCAAGAACAGAAAGTACAGGCGTATTGATATACGCCCTCAATTAAAATTAAAAAAAAATTTCATTTTGTCAAGTCCCCATCCAACTTACCCACTTAAACCCTACTTCACCAAAGCTATTTTTAACGCTCACAAAACCACCTGCCTCAATATTTTATACCCCAAATTGCTCATACACTTTCTGTGCATCCCAATATGTGTAATTACTCTTCTATGTCAGGTCCAGAACCAATTTGAATACCAAAAACTTACGGCTTGCATGTTCATCAACATGCGCATATGCAGGGACACTTATATCACCAAGCAAATGGCACATCCTGCCAAGAATTTCCCAAACAAACTTATCTCGATAGGCTTTGGTAAGAATAACTTCACAAGGAAGTATATCTGGACGTATATCAGCATTAATCCACCTACCAGTTACATCATAATATCCAACTACCCAAGCCCTTCCAGTTTTATACAGTTCTACTAATGAATTGTATTCAAAACCAATAGCGATAGAAAAAGTAAAAGTAACTATTGAACCATCTGGCCTGCGAAAATCATATTGGTATATATTGCTAGTACCAGGGGCATATTTTAATATCCAACTTCTATTGGGATATGCATATGCTATAATTTTTTTATATGCATTCATATAAGGACCAATGGTTTTTCGATGCTGATTCTGTATTAATACCCTCAACCAATTTTCACTAGCATCCCCACGATCAGCATCCCAAAAATGATCTACTGTTGGAAGTGGAATTGCTCCTGTAGGGAGCCATATTGAATATGGATTTACTACATTTTCTTCATCCTCTCTCCATGCCCCTGTTGTAATAAAACCTCTTTGCCATGGCCTATCACCACGATACCATGGATCCATTGTACCTAAGTGCTCTCTTATCTCAGGGATATCTGCCCTTAAGGTCATCCTTAACAAATTATACCCCTGAATTACAAGATATTGATGAACTACGTTTTAACCCTCCGTTATTTTTTAAATTGAATTTTAAAATTCCATCCAATTCTCACAGAAATACCTAGTAATGTTTTAAGGTCCTCTTTTGTAAGTTTTGGCGAATGCGTAAGCCAAAACGACAGCGAACCCATAAAACCTGAATATGGATTTGTAAAATCCCAACCCCATTGCACATCAAAACCAATATTACCTAACTCCCAACTTCCATTTTTATAAGAAAGAATTGGAGCTGGGAATAAACCAACTGATAAATAAGCAGGGGGCGAACCTTCCCCAAAAAAGTACTTCCTTACCCCTATAGATAAAAGTGGATATTCAAAAAATACTATGCCTGATCTCCAAGCTTTCAACCCAATCGAAACTGAAGGAGGTATAGGCAAGAAAGGAAGAAAAGCATAACCAATCATCATAGCTGTAACTCTTATACCCACGCTTAAATTCAAGTTGTATTTTAAAGAATCGTCACTTTCAATGCCTTTTTTCCCCGAAAGTTTCATGAAAACCCCTTTATATCTTTCAAAACCTCCATCCGTAGCATTTAAACCTCCATTGCCCAGAGTAATATACCGAGTTTGAGCCACTGCAAATTGAAATATCAAAAACATTAGGATAATAACCCTCATTTTTATCCCTTCTTTTTAAAGTTTATTTTAAAAATTCCATCCCAATCCATACTGAACATATGGAGTGCCATAACCACTTTGGTAAATAATGCCTAACCTCAAATATAACAAAAAGTCTACCTTCGTCCCTATATCAAGTCCACCAACCAATCCAACCCCAAATCTAGGACTAGGCGAGAAAAAACTTAACGATGTAAACCTGTGATAAGGTAATAAATCATAACCTGCTACAATTTTAGCTTCTACATCAAAGAATATAAAATTAGATGGATTAACATACCTCTTCGTTGAAGCTCCAAAAGCAAAAGCCATCGGAAGTGGAAAAGTTGGACTCTCCATCTCCACAAACCAACTCTTCGACAATCTATACCTAAAACCTAAATTAATTAGATAAGGATCTCCTACACCCACATAAACCCTATTCCTCTTAAATGCAATACGATTTGTGCTATCTTTACCCCTTGTATACCTCGTGGTGTCAATAAAACCCCCTGATAAAAAATCACCGTTGCCTTCTAAACTAATGTATCTTGAATCAAAAATATTATCGTCAAACCGAACTCCCAAAAACTTATATGCCTCTTTATCCCCACATTGACCATAAGCAAAATTTATCGGCAAAAATAAAAAACTTAATATAAAAATACCAAAAACCACGGGCTTACAAAAAAATAATTTTTCATATACCTATTTTTAATATAACTCTTTTTTTTAAAATTCAAACTTATCACACTCTCCATCCTCTCTAACACTGCACATGATCAGCTATTTGATTAACAGCATCCCTTTAGCACCAGTAAACTTATTTCCAACCATAATCCTATAAATATAAATTCCACTTGACATATTACTTGCATCCCATCTTACCGTGTGATAACCTGCTCTTACTTCCCCATCTACAAGCCTTGCAACCTCACGACCAAGTATATCATATACAATAAGCTTTACATATCCATCCTCCGGCAACGCAAACTTTATCTCTGTCACTGGGTTAAACGGATTCGGATAATTTTGACTAAGACCATATCCCTTGGGGACCTCCTCCACTTTCTCTTTGAACATCTCCCTACTATCCTCAACTTCCCTCTTCCCTCAGCAAATCTGGCTTCTTACCCTCTCCGATATTTACTGGATATAAAACATCTCCATTGCGTGAAAGCGTACCACCTACAATCCTCAATCACTTTGTCGCCCTTATCTCCTTACTCTAACAAGGCTTGCACCACGATTTCTTAACTCTATCCTCCCATCCAGTATCTCTTTACACACTTTACCAATCCTCGTATCAGGATATCTTTCACTAAACTCCCTCACCAAATCCCACCTCTCACGATAAATATTGGGAAAGCTCTTATTTTCCTTGGTTACGAATTTACCTAAACAAATTGAACGTAACACACACCAAGCTGTGTATGAGTTTGGATATTTTATTGCAATATCAATAAGATTTTCATCATACGATTTATTGCTACCACCTGCAAGACTATAAGCTATCGCCAATTTTTTCATAACGACAGGAGCATAAATACTTTCCGGAAATCTCTTTAAAAAACTTTCCAATCCTTTGATAAAATCTTCCTTGCTCATATTTTTCTTATCGACAAGTTCCCCTCTCCTCGATAACCCTTTGCTACCTTCCCTCCTTATATCAAAATTACCTAAAAGGTATTTAAAGTAGAAATCGTATGCCTCTTTCTCTTTCCCCTCAGGTGGGATGATTTTAAAATGAACAGCATTTGAAGTAAGAATTATCCTCTCGCGGCGTCCATTCTTTACAATATAACTATCAAACCTCGCCACCAATGTATAATCTCCAACTGGAAGCTCAGAAAAAGGATAATCAAACATCGAATTTAACTCACCATTAGTAAAACATACTATTGTTTCACCTGGGCTAACCCTCTCTAATATACTTCGCAAGTCAGTTAAAAAAACCAAAGGTAATTTTACTGTATCCCCCTCTGAATTTGATAAAATAAAAGTCATAACACCCTCATAAGCTGTCCCAAGGGTAAAATTTTCAACTTCGACCTCCTCATTACCCCTATTCTCAAGATAAGTAGTTATTATAATCTCCTCCCCCTCAAAGAAAACATCTTTCTCTAATTCAATCCTAAATTCTAATCCATACCCCTGACCCATTGCAATGTTTACCGCTACAAATAAAACTATAAAAACGAATTTTAAAAGCTTCATAAATTCTCCCCAGTTTAATTTTTAATTTGCTGATGCCCTTCACAAATATCCCTGCCACTATGTCCAATTCAATGATGCACATACTGAACATGAGCATAAATAAAGTTCACTAATCAAAAATTCCAACCCATTCCCATCTGGATATAATAAATGCCAGCGTAACCACTTTGATAAATACCACCAAGCTTCATATATAACAAAAACCCCAACTTTGTTTCAACATCAAACCCAGCAACCAAGC